>Ga0214542_1000810_pt1 | contig 60151 bp, 54 predicted proteins | sample CNSS1metaG_FD_160096 | JGI IMG/M metagenome (GOLD analysis project Ga0214542, IMG submission 160096) | Root nodule microbial communities from cowpea collected in UCLA plant growth center, Los Angeles, California, USA - CNSS1 | ecosystem: Host-associated > Plants > Roots > Nodule | place: USA...
TATATTAGGCATTCTAAGCCGCCTAGAGTCGTTCTTGGTTTTGACTAATCACTAGTACTGGGAAAGAAAATGGTCGCAGTTGTTTTTAACTTCTGACTTCGGGTTCGCACCCGAGGCATATTTAAGGGTTACTACCTCGGTTCCTTCCACAACCGAAGCGTAATGTGCATCATAAATTAAAAAAAAAATGAAATGTACTTTTTGCCTTGGGTCTGGCCCAATCGAGGTAGAAAATGAGATATACTACCTCAGTTATCTCCTAACCGAGGCAAATTTGCTATTAAAAATAAAATAACGTATTGAAAATGACTTTCTGCCTCAGTTTTGGTTACAACCGAGGCATAAAGGTGTCATTTTTTACAAATACAGATTCTGTTTGTTTCATATCCAACACATTTGCAAGTTTTCAACTAGAAACCCAGAACCAGCCAAAAATAGAAGCCAAATGCTATGGAAACAAAAAATGTGACAAAATACTTAAATACTATTCATATTATTGTACTATTCATTACAAGCTCATATGCTACAATAAATAGATATACTAAGTACTATAGGTTTGAAATGGTGATTTAAGCAAAGAAGGGGAGATTAAATTTGTTGTTTAAAACTTTTTCGAAAGCATAAACCCTTTTCAATTGAATCAAATAGACTACAAAGTTAGAATGTAAAAGTTGCAGACCAGTACACTTTAAATCGGTCAAAAATAAAACAACAGACTAATTTTTTCTTGAGCTATGAAACACTCGATTAAAATGACAAATTAGTCGACTAAAATACTGGAAATTTATGTAGAATGCAGAATTTGTAGATTTAACTCAAACAACAATCTTTTACATACAAGACTTCTAGACAAAAAAATCTAGACTCATACAAAAATCTAGACAACTATCATGCAAGAATCACACTTACAAACCTGAAATCACATCAGGCAAAAAAACCAGAGGCACGAGAACATCCAAACCTGATGGCTCTCTCTAGCCAATCATACATGTGTTCTTCAAGCTACTCACAAGCCAAAATGCCTCCAAGATCAACCATGATCTTCAATCTTCACGTTGCAACTATGTATTGCAGAGAGAGAGAGTTTTCCAAAGAAGAATGACAAGATTTCGTGCTCAAAAACTCAGAAACATGGCTTTGCTCTTGAAAACACAACATATATAGTGCGGTTTAAGTGAAATTATTCGATTGAATTTTCTGTACAGTCAACTTATTTCATTTGACTTAAGTGAAATCATTCAATTGAAAAATAATTCAACTAACTGAAAACATTCATACCAGAAACTATATATTGCAAGCCTTTTGACTTGTTAAAACCCATTTTAACATATTAAAAGAGACATACTAAGACTAACAAGACATCTAACCTATGTCATATTGCCTACTAAAATGATATAACCACCTAATCATTACATTTAACACATTGTTCCTGCAGAGAACAAATAAGATGAGTTAGGCACAAGTGTCACCTTAAGATATAGTCCGCTATCTCCTCGGTTGGTCTCTCCCCAGTTGATACATGTCAGCTTGAACCCAGGAGGGGTTACCTGCAGAAGAGTCTCCAAAGCTCAAGTAAGTCAAAGCTCTCAGAGAGTCAAATCAGTGATTAATGAATGCGTACCTTTAATTCGTGGGGTCCATGCGTATTTATAGAGCATTAATGATGTTCGTTTATCCAATGGGTCGGGACTTGGCTTGGGCTATGAGTGGGCATGGGCCCTAACCCAGGGCCCTTAAGGTCCATCGAACGTAGGGACCTCCATTTTACTAAGTCTTCGAGAGCGGTCTGATCTATTTACTTCTTGGCTTATCAGATGTCGTCCTTGGCCGCGTACTATCTGTGTTGGCCATTTTGTTGTTACTTTAGTCTTTGTTCAGTTAAGTTCAAGACCGTGGCGGCCCAGGTCGTGTACTTGGGTTGTCTCTGGCATGTTCGTTGAGGTTTATCATTTATATGGTTAAATTGACCAGGTCCGGCATAAGTTAGACTGACTTGGCCTAGGTTGAATACTTGGCTGCTTTGATGCATTTCTTACTTGTTTGATTGAGTTTGGTTAGGTGTGGTACACCAGTCCCCCAGCCTTGTCTGATAGGAGTTGTCGGTCAAGGGTGATATGTGTTGGTATGCTAGCGGAACCGGCTAGGTGTGATACACCAGTCCCCCAGCCTTTAAGTGTGATGAACATTGTTAAGGCTAAAAAAGGGGTAATCGTCTGAAGGTAGGTGAGGGGGTGTCAGGGGTCAAATCAGTACGTTGTGGCGCCGTCGTTTTTAAAGGTCGCATCTTTCGCAATGATGGTGTCAATTGGTCTAGGGTATTATTTTGGCGGGAAAAGTTTTCGTCGTTTGGGATCCTGGACTATAAATATAGGTTTTAAAATGGGGGAAGAGTTACTTGGTTCATTTACGAGAGTTTTGCATTCAGAGGTCTTGTGTGTGCATCATATTGTCCGACTAGTTCCCAAATTTCACCGACATCTTCCCGTAAAAACGAAAACAGGTATGTCTAGTAGCGATAGCATATCGTTATCTACGTCTAGTAGTAGTGAGAGTATTGAGTCGGAGAGAAGTAAGGGTGGACGATTTGACGAAGAGGGTATAAGTTCTAGGGCCGTGATAAGTGGGATTCCAATGGAGACTGTAAGGGAGGTTCGAGAAGATCCCCCCAAAGAGTTGGCGGAAAGTGACTGGCCGGCGAAAGGTGGCTATGGGTGGGCGGCTGCCGACGTTCGCAGCTAATCATCCCTGTTTCGGTGGTCCTGTCTACTGAACTCTTGGTTAAACTGCACACCTGTCATCTCCAACGGTGTTAGTGGGGACATTGTTTCCCTATAGAGGGTTAATGCCATTGATCGGGTATGCCATAGGAAGGAGGGGGCTACCGAGAAGTTTTTCTACATGTATATGTGCCATTTCTCTCAACTTCATGTGCGATTGTCGTTAGATGATTTCACTATGGGCGTATTGCGGGCGTTCAATGTGGCACCTACACAGCTACATCCGAATAGCTGGGCCTACTTGCAAGCCTTTCACATCCTGTGCCAATCCTTGTATTTGGAGCCCACTCCTTATGCTTTTTTATATTTTTACGATACCAGACCCCGGCGGCCGGCTACTTGGTTAACTTTGATAAGTCGGCCCAGTATCAGTAGACTGGATGCCTTTTCCCAGTCTTTCAAGCATTTCAAAGACGGGTACTTCAAGGTTGTCGTCAAGGAAGGAGGCAAAGCTCATTTTTTGAATGCAGATGGGAGTACCAAGTTTCCATTTAGTTGGACCAGCAATCCTTCCCGGTATAAAGACATGGGGATGGAGGAGTTGTCGGCTGGTGATAAGGAGGTGGTGGGGATGTTGTTGAAGTTTGTTGATAAGTTGCGCACTAAGGGCCTAGTTAGAGTTTATAATTCGGTGCATCCGATAATAGATATTGAAGGTATCTGTTTGTACTTAAACTGTGTTAATAATTCTAAGTTGTCTTGATCCAAATTGTAATGTATTATTGTAGGGCATATGGCGTAGTCTGGAAAGAAGAACTTAGCGCTTTTCCAAACGCTGAGGAAGGAGATGGCCGCTAAGGCCAAGGCAGCTGGGAAGACTGATGTTCCCAACTTGAAAGAGTCCGTGGTGGAGGTGCATGTGCACAGCGGAACGAAGAGGAAGGTTGAGTTACCACCTCAACCCGGGAAGGGAAAAGACGTGAAGAAGGTAAGGGCGGCCTTGCTCGGAACGGGGTCGGTTAGTGGAGCAGGATCGGCCAGTGGCGAGAAAGAGCCAAAGTCTGGGTTGATCGAGCTGCCAGAAATATCCGTGAGGAAGGACATTTCAATTACCCTCCCAGATACCATTTTGAATTCTATTGACGGCATGGAGGCAGACCACCTTGTGAGGACCATGGTGGAGTTTAGGAGCAAGGCTTTAGTTTTGAGCCGGCGCGTGGGGTCCCTTTATAGGAGAGAAGTGAAGGAGGGTGGCCGGGAAAACGTGGAGGAGTTGTAGGGGAAGGTGGATAAGTTGGAGGAGGAAAAGGCTGCGTTGGAGAAGGCAAAGGAAAGCTGGGAAGTGAAGAGGAAAAGGTTGGCAACATGGAGGGTTCGTTGCTTGGATTCTGAGGAAAATTTGAATAAAAGGATAGGGGAATTGGAAGAGGACTACGATGACTTGAAGGACAAGTATGATGGGGTTGTTGGTGAGCTTGATGATCTGAAGAATAGCATCATACAGGAGCACATCAATGGTTTTGAGAAGAGATTGCATCAAGCGGCTTTTTTCCATCAGGGTGTGGACGTAACGAATTCGAGGTTCGATGTGAATAAGGATGTTGTTGACGGGAAGTTGGTCCAGGAGGATGAGGACAGTGGGAATGAGGAGGCGTAGGAGAAGGTGGCGGAGGAGGAGAAGAAGGCGGGCGATTCCGAGGATGCACCTGTCCCCACAGACTAGGATTTCTGTCTTAATTGATTTAAGAATATTATTTGAGCCTGTCTGCAATATTTGGTACATTTAGCTACATTGGTACCTTGCTGCACTTGTGTTTAAATTTGATTAAGATTCTGCATGTTATTATGTCTGTTGTGTTTTGTTTATATGTGGTGTATGCGTGTCGCGATAAGTTGTAAGATAAGGGTGTTCGACCCAGGCCGCTTACTTGGGGTAAGGGTGGGGAACTTAAACGAATTAAGCAAAAGATAAGGGTGTTCGACCCAGGCCGCTTACTTGGGGTAAGGGTGGGAAACTTAAACAAATTAAGCACAAGATAAGGGTGTTCGACCCAGGCCGCTTACTTGGGGTAAGGGTGGGGAACTTAAACGAATTAAGCACATGATAAGGGTGTTCGACTCAGGCCGCTTACTTGGGGTAATGGTGGAGAACTTAAACGAATTAAGCACAAGATAAGGGTGTTCGACCTAGGCCGCTTACTTGGGGTAAGGGTGGGGAACTTAAACGAATTAAGCACAAGATAAGGGTGTTCGACCTAGGCCGCTTACTTGGGGTAAGGGTGGGGAACTTAAACGAATTAAGCACAAGATAAGGGTGTTCGACCCAGGCCGCTTACTTGGGGTAAAGGTAGGGAACTTAAACGAGTGTAAAGGAAAATACATGGAAAATCGTATAGTTGGGAACCCTTCTTTTTATTTATTGAATAGGGGTGTCTCATTAAAACCTCCCTGGCCAAAACCTTCCTTAGGGAAAAAAGACCAGGTGAGGAAAAAGAGTACACTCGGAGTTACAAGTATTGGTTCGATTACAATACACATTCAGCTGAAGTAGAACTTGAGATGGGATACATTCCAAGTGTTGCGAATCTCTTCCCCAGATAATTGTACTAGGCGATATGCTCCTCCTCCTGCGTCTTCGCGTATGCGGTATGTGTCGTCCTAATTGGCGGAGAACTTGCCATCCTTCTTTCTAGCACTGCTGGCCATTCTCCATACTAGGTCCCCGATGACGAATGATCGTGGACGTAGATTTGCATTATATTTCCTGGCAGCTCGTTGTTTGGCAGCTAAATTGCGTATCTGGGCTTTTTCTCCGAGTTCAGGTAGAAGGTCGAGATGTAAGGCCATGTTTTGGTGATTGTGGGTTGGGTCGTACAATTCTCGACGTAGGGATGGTTCGCCAATTTCTACCGGTATCATGGCGTTTGCGCCGTAGACTAGGCTGAATGGGGATTCATTTGTTGATGATGGGGGGTGCATCTATAAGCCCATAGTACTTCTATTAACTTTTCGGGCCATCGGCCTTTGGCGGTATCCAATCTTTTGCGCAGCTCCACGAGGATAACTTTATTTGCCGCTTCTGCTTGTCCATTTGTTTGTGGATGTTCTACAGAACTTGTGATGTGCTTGATGCCTAGGCTAATGTAGAATTTGGCTAACTCTTTGTCAATAAATTGTCGGCCATTGTCTGTGATGATGGTATGTGGTACACCATATCTGCATATAATGTCCTTCCACACAAATTATTGAACTTGCTGGGCTGTGATGGTAGTTAGTGGCTTGGCTTCGATCCATTTAGTGAAATAATCGACGGCTACAATTAGGAATTTTACCTACCCCTTGCCGAGTGAAAAGGGGCCGAGAATGTCCATTCCCCACTTAGCGAATGGCCATGGGGACAGTATGTGGTGTAGTTGCTCTTGTTTCTGGTGAATAAGGTTGCCATGTTTTTCACATGGCTTGCATTTCCTGACATGATCCTGGCAGTCTGCTTCTATGGTCGGCCAGAAGTATCCAGCTCTAAGAACTCTGGTAGCCATGGTGCGTGCACCGGAATGATAACCACAAATACCTTCGTGTATCTCTTTGATGATATATTGGGCTTGCTCTGCCGTGACACATTTAAGGAGGGGTTGGCCATATCCGCGTTTGTAGAGGTCATCGCCTATCATGGTGTACCTGGCGGCCTTAGCCAGCCAAGTTTTGTCCGCGTCTGGGGGGTGTTGCCGGTTTTAAGGTATTGGATGTAGGGGGTGGTCCAGTTTTGGCTTTGGGAGGGGGTGGCATTGCTAGCTGGGGTGTGGGTTAAATTTTGACAAGTGTGTGTGATGGAAGGTGTGGATAGTGTTTGCTGTAGTAAGGATCAGTGACGATTTTTGAGCTTGGTGCTGGCCAATTTGGAAAGGATATCAGCCCTGACGTTGTCGGTTCTTGGGATGTGTTCGACGCGGACCTGTTCGAAGGCGGTTTGAATGACTGCACGGACCAGATGGTAATATTGTAGAAGGATGGGGTCTTTGATCTGGAACTCGTCATTCAGATGACCTACAGTAAGTTTGGAGTCGATTTTGCACGTTAATCTCTTGACGCCTAACTCGCGGGCTAGGGACAGGCCGGCGAGGATGGCTTCATATTTGGCTTTGTTATTTGACGTTTTGAAAGCAAAGTGAAGGGATTTTTCAATGAGGATATCGTTGGGGCCTTCTAAGACGATACCGGCGCCGGTACCCCTTGGATTTGAGGAACCATCTACATGAAGCGTCCACTGGTCCTTCATAGGTGTTTGCTGTAGGTCGTTGATGAAGTCTAAGAGACATTGGGCTTTAATGGGGCCGCGGGGTTCATAGCGGATGTTGAATTCGGATAGTTCCATGGCCCATGATGACATGCGTCCGGCTAGATCTGGTTTTTATAATATTTTTTGGATTGGGTAGTCGGTCTTAATGGTTATGGTGTGGTTTTGGAAATATGGGCATAGACGGCGTGCCGCGTGGACCAAAGATAAGGCCAGCTTTTCTACCATTTGGTATCTGGTTTCAGGGTCTTGTAACGTTCTGCTCACGAAATACATAGGTGGGGATGTTAGAGTTGTTTTTACTTTTTGGAATATTTGTTCACAATCATCTGTCCACGTGAACCGGGTGGATTTCTTTAGGAGTTGGATTATGGGTTGGGTTTGTTCGGCTAGTTTGGGTAGGAAACGGGAAATGGTTGTGAGACGGCCAATGAGACGTTGGACTTCTTTAATAGTAGTGGGGCTGTGCATTTCGATGATAGCCTTGCACTTTTCAGGGTTGGCCTCTATGCCGCGTTGGGTTAACATAAAACCAAGGAACTTGCCCTGGTCAAAGCCGAATACGCATTTGTCGGGGTTGAGCCGGGGGTTGTATTGGCGTAGCGCGGAGAAAACTGCTGACAGGTCTTCAGTGTGTTGGTGATGACTTGGGGATTTTACAACCATATCGTCGACGTATACTTCGACACAGTGTCCCATTAGGTGGCTGAACACCTTGTCCATTAATAGTTGGTAAGTTGCTCCGGCGTTTTTGAGGCCAAAGGGCATAACCCTGTAGAAGTAGTTGGTGTCGTCCGTGATGAAGACGGTTTTATGCATGTCTGATGCGGTCATAGGGATTTGGTTATATCCTGAATATGCATCCAAAAAACTAAGCACCTTGTTCCCTACCGCGCCGTCTACGAGTCGATCAATGTTGGGTAAGGGGTAAGCGTCACGGGGGCAAGCCTTGTTCAAGTCTGTGTAGTCTACGCACATTCGCCATTTGCCATTGGCTTTCTTCACCAAGACAACGTTAGAAAGCCAAGTGGTGTACTGAGCTTCTTCTATAAATCCTACGCTCAACAGCTTGTCGGCTTCGACCTTGGCTGCTTGCCGACGTTCTTTGCCAAGCTTGCGTTTTTTCTGGGATACATAGCGGGCTTCTTTGTATATGGATAGTTTGTGGGATGCCACCTGGGGGTCCACTCTAGGGAGGTCGACGACCGACCAGGCGAAAAGATCGGTGTTGTTGATAAGGATGGGTGTGATGGTGGCACGCTCGTCAGAGTTTAAACCGGTGCCTAGGTTAATAGAGTGACCATTTGGAAGTTGTAGAAGAGAGGTGTCATCAACTGGTTCGAGGCGAACATCCTGGCCTATTCTGGGGTCAAGATCTTCGCCGGATAGGGCTATGCTAGAGCCAGGGGGTCTCTCGATATGGTTTGTTTGTTGGATTGGTAGTTATGGTCGCAAGCTGACCATGTAGCATTCTCGTGCCAAGCGCTGGTCGTAGTGGATGGTAAGGATGTCGCCGGATGGGGCAGGGAACTTCATGGCTAAATGAAGGGTGGAAACGACGGCGCCAACGGTATTGAGGTAAGGACAACCCAGGAGGATGTTATAGGATGTTGGCGCGTCAACGATGAGGAAGCGGATTGGGATGGTTTTAGTTTGGGTTCCCTCGCGAAAGACGGTGTGGAGGTCAATGTAGCCCCGGGTGGATACCTGTTCACCGGAAAAGCCATATATTGGCTCGTCATATGGGACCATAGCGATGTCAGGAAGTTGAAGTTTTTGGTAGGTGGCCCAGTAGAGGATATCAACAGAGCTGCCCTAATCAACAAGGACTTTCTTGACAGCGTAATTTTCGATTTCAACAGTGATGACCATGGGGTCATCTTATTGGTGGTCGAGGCCGTGGAAGTCATCATCTGTGAAGAAGATAGGAGGCATACGGCGTCTGTGGTGGGAATGGGTGATGTGGTTGATGGATTGTATATGACGGAGGTGTCTTTTTTTGGCAGAAGAGGTGGGGCCTCCGCTTGCGAAGCCACCAGAGATGGTGTTAATGGTGCCACGTAAGGAAGGGTCGGTAGGGGTGATGACGGTGCGGGCCGGTTACGGTTCTTGATTGGTGGGTTGGGCGGGGTGCCTGTCGTGATGGGAGTCATGTGGTGGACGTCTGTGATCGGATCGAGGGGGTGACGGGATCGAGAGGAGAAGGAATGGTCGTCTCTACGGATGAAGCGGCGAAAGTGGCCAGCACGGACCAGTTCTTCTATTTTATCCTGGAGTGCTTTGCATTCTTTTGTAGTGTGACCATGGTTGCGGTGGTAACGACAATATTTGGTCATGTCGGCGTTGGGGGTGTAGTTGTCTTGCGTGGTGGAGGGATTAGATCAGCTTGGAGGGCTTCGTCGAGGATGCGGGAGCGGGCTACGGTAAGGGGGGCGTATCTGGTGAAGCGGGGTTGGCGGGGTTCGCGTGGGCGGGTATCAGGACGTGGGTTAGGATGTGGGTTAGGGTGTGGGGTGGAGTTGGCGGGGGTGGTTGCATAATCGTTGCAGAATTTGGTATGAAGGGTTTGCATTTCCTCCATGAGGACATAGTCAGTTGCACGCAACTTGAGCTCGTGCATGGAGGCAGGTGGGTGGAGATAGACGTTGTTGGCGAAGGGGCCGGGTTGTAGGGTAAGGGCCATGCACTGGAGGATCATCTCCTGATTGAGGTGTGGTGTACGAAGGGTTGCCTTACTGAAGCGATCTGTGAACGCTATGAGTGGTTCGTTTTGTTCCTGTCTGATGCTAGGAGGGATATGGTTGTAGTTTGATGTGGGCGGCTGCCGACGAAATGGGTGGAGAACATGTGGGAGAGAATGTCGAAACTGCCAATGGAGTAAGGCGGAAGGGTTGTGAACCATTCTAGAGCAGGGCCCTTGAGGGTGGTGAGGAAAGCTTTGCAAAAGACTACGTCTAGGGATGTGTATAGGGCGACATGGGTGATGTAGACCTTAAGGTTTTCATCAGGGTCGGTTTCGCCAGTATAGCGATCCAGGGTGAAAGGTTCCCATTGGGCTGGAAGTGGGGTGTTGGCGATAAAGTCAGTGAAGGGGTGACGGCGCTTAGGCTGGTGGGGGGGAGCAAGTGGGGTGGGATGGGATGGTTGATCATAGTGGGGAAGGTGGAGGTTAGGTTGTGCGGGGGGATATGGGTTGTCGGAAGATATTGTGGGTTGTATGATGGAATATGTGTGGTGTGTAGGGTGGTGGGTATGTTGTAGGGGATCTGGGTGGTAGGGAGGGTAGCGGCGAGGGTTGGGGGTGCGGTAAGCCCTGGTTGACCAGATGGGAAGTGATGGGGATGGGTAGAGGTAACGGGTGTCTGTTGGGTGGTGGTGGTGTGAGGAGTGGGGTTGTACTCGCTTTCTTCCTCTGTAGGCTGCAAGGCCGGAGACTTCGCAGCTTCAGAGGTTTCTTTGGCCTTTCCTTTCAGGTTGGGATCAGCTTCGATTTTTCGCTTAAGGCGAGAGTTCTCTTGTCGCAGCGCCTCCATCTCATCAGCACTGCGCTTTTTCAGGTCTGCCAATTCTTGTTGCATCTTCGCTTGCCCGTCCAGAATCGCGGCCAGGTCAAGGGTGCTGCCAGCAGGTCCTGAGGGACCAGCATCCGCCTGCTTGTTCATTCCAGCCTTGTTGCGGGTAGAAACCATCTTCAGAGAAAAGCGGGTACTAAAGGTGTTCGTCTCGTGCCCCACGGTGGGCGCTAATTGTTCCTGCAGAGAACAAATAAGATGAGTTAGGCACAAGTGTCACCTTACCATGTAGTCCGTTATCTCCTCGGTTGGTCTCTCCCCAGTTGATACATGTCAGCTTGAACCCAGGAGTGGTTACCTGTAGAAGAGTCTCTGAAGCTCAAGTAAGTCAAAGCTCTCAGAGAGTCAAATCAGTGATTAATGAATGCGTACCTTTAATTCGTGGGGTCCATGCGTATTTATAGAGCATTAATGATGTTTGTTTATCCAATGGGTCGGGCCTTGGCTTGGGTTATGAGTGGGCCTGGGCCCTAACCCAGGCCCTTAAGGTCCATCGAACGCGGGGACCTCCATTTTACTAAGTCTTCGAGAGCGGTCTGATCCGTTTACTTCTTGGCTTGTCAGATGTCATCCTTGGCCGCGTACTATCCGTGTTGGCCATTTTGTTGTTACTTTAGTCTTTGTTCAGTTAAGTTCGAGACCATGGCGGCCCAGGTCGTGTACTTGGGTTGTCTCTGGCATGTTCGTTGAGGTTTATCATTTATATGGTTAAATTGACCAGGTCCGGCATAAACTAGACTGACTCGGCCTAGGTTGAATACTTGGCTGCTTTGATGCATTTCTTACTTGTTTGATTGAGTTTGGTTAGGTGTGGTACACACATTATTGTCATATTTAATACACTAGAAACACAATCTTTAAGCGAATATTCAACAATCTTTATCAATCACATGAAATCTTCATATACTTGGCATTATCAATTCTTTGTTTCAAGCTTGCTTGTTCTAACAATTACTATTATACATTTGTATGATGTACTTTGCACAAACTATCCTTAAATATTTGATAGATTTGGCTCACTCGGAAGATTCATTTCTTTTGATAGTTTTACTTTTATCACATATGATTTTGGTGCTACGAATCAAACAAGATTGAAACTTGATTCTAATGGTAACCTTAGAGTGGATACATTGCTTGATTAATGGTTTGTTTCGCGGCAAATGAGAGTTGACCCTTGCTATATCCATAGGATTTGTGGAGTTAACAGTGCGTGCATTTATGATCCTAAGAATGGAAGGAAGTGCTCGTGTCTTCCGGGACATAGAGTGCTGTCAACCTGTGTTCGTTTTATTTTGCAATAGAAGTGAGTCTACCTTCTTGGAGTTGCTGGGTGTTGACATTTATGGTTATGATGCTAAATTTTTTGAAGCTAATAACTATAACTATTGTAAGAATCTGTGCTTAGAAGATTGTAACTGTAAGGGCTTTCAGTACTTTCATACAATGATGCCAAGAACGTTTACAATTGCTACACCAAGATGCAATTGCTTAACAACCGCTGAACACCCGGTTTCAAAAGAACAATATACGTAAAAGTGCCTAAAAATCGTAGCCTTTTCAAGGAAGAATCTTTTCGTTCAAATGCGCATTTTGTGTTGTTCGAATTCCCAGAGTGTGTGACAAATATCATGTAAATAGGATTGTGAGGTTTTTTCTTTGGGTGGCCATTGTAATTGGTGCTATTGAATCGGTCTGCGTTTTTGTCGTGTGGGTTTTTGTAGTTAAGATGCGCCGAAAGTCTCATGCAGATAAACATGATTACTATCCTCTGACCGATAAATTCAGAAAATTTAGTTATTCAAAGTTAAAGAAAGCGACAAAGGGGTTCAGTGAAGAGATTGGAAGGGGTGCATGAGGGGTTTTGTACAAAGGTCTTTTATCATATCAAAGACACGCAACAATTAAGAGACTGAATAAATCTAAATAAGGAGAAGGAGAATCCTTGCTAAAATGAGCCTCATTGGAAGGCTTAACCACATGAACTTGATTGAAATGTGGGGATATTGTGCGGAGGGAAAGCATAGATTGTTGGTGTATGAGTATATGGAGAATGGTTCTTTAACGGAAAATTTCTCATCCAACACTCTTGATTGGAGTAAGAGATACAACATTGCTCTTGGAATAGCAAGAGTTCTAGCATATCGTCATGAAGAATGCTTGGAGTGGATTTTGCACTGTGATATAAAACCATGGAACATACTTCTTGATGCTAATTATCAACCCAAGGTAGCGGATTTTGTCCTGTCTAAGCTACAAAACAGGAACAACGTGAAGAATTCAAGTTTTTCAATGATAAGAGGAATAAGAGGGTACATGGACCAGAGTGGGTTCTGAACTTAGCAATAACATCGAAGGTTGATGTTTACAGCCATGGACCCTAAATCCCAATTTCATGTGCAATTCATACAATCTTCCACCAATTAAGCAATTACAGACAATCACACAACACACCAATCATACACATATCATAGAAATCAACTCCAAATGTCCTAACATCGCTAAAACCCCAAAAACTCGAGAGAATTGGGCAAGCCAGTTCGTAATGCCTAGCGGACAGCACCTAGCTGCCAGGCAGTGCATAGAAGAAAACGAGTTTTAAAAGCATAAGTCGCCTGGCAGGCCTTCAACGTTGCCAAGCGGTTTCTAGAAATTTCTAGAAACGCGACAGAATCCAACACAACTACAAATTACACAACCTATATCATCCAGAATAGCATGAAATCATATAAATGACATACAACACACAAAATTAACTCCCCTAACCTAGTTTCCTTGGCTTAAAGCTTCAAGTATTCCTTGGTTCTCCCTTGCTTCACCAATGGCCTTCCTTGGCTTCTCTCAATTCCACCTCAAGGGTTCGCTCACTCTCTCAATTCCACTGATTTTCGCACTTCTCTGCCTATCCAACACTAACAACTGCAGAAACCTTTCTTTACTCCCTCAATTTGCTTTTTAATGGTCTTTTAATGGTGGTTTAAAGTCCTAAAACGAAAATGTCTTATTGATGGTGTTAATTATCATTCAAGCACCTTAATTAGATTGTTTTCCACCCCCCTCCCCCATTGGCTGCTAGGCCTGCTAGGGTTTCCTTTAACCCTTGAACTTCAAGCCAAAACTAAAAAAACAAAAATAAAGATTAATTTGGGTTCTCCAAGGCTTGAACCCATAACACCATACCAATGTCAAATCAATGCTAAACCATCAAGCCAAATCATGTTTCTTGCTAACACATAATTCAAGGATGATATCCTCCTACAACATGATCACATATATAGAGATATAAAAACAAATAATTACACACAATTGGCATACATAGGACTTGAACCTAAGTCCTCTTACACAATTAAGTACTCTTAACCACTTGAGCTAGTACTTTTCTGCATCATACAAGTTAGAACTTAATGCTTTAAGACTTCCACTACCCGCATTTATTAATTATTTATTTATTTAATTAATTAAATTTTGCGGGTCTTACATGTTGCACTCTATGGGATTCATATTGTATGAGATTGGTTAGTTATTGGAGGGAAAATCGTGAAACACCTTATGCTACTATTATTCTTACTCATGCAAAGATAATGGCTACAGAAGGTTTTATTATAGTCACAAAACTATTTTATATTCTTTATTCGTTTTGAAGCTAATGTGCATAATTTGTAAATTAATTTAAATTATTTTGTATAGGTCCATGGCCGATGTCATTGTTTAATTGTTGGAATGGATTGAAGTTGATATTGGGAGATGATATAGCCGAACTAATTGAATTTAAAAAGGAATTTGCAAAGTAATATTTTTGTTATTATTAACCCTTTTGTTATTGGTGTAGGAGATTTCATGTGTAACTGTTCCACAAACACTTAAATTTAACTTAGGAAATGATGGTTGGAGTTATTTGGTTTGTAACTTATGCACGAAAAGAACACATGAAGTTGGTTCTTTTAAGTGTTTGAATTGTGATGGTTATAATGAGTATCTAAGAATGAGGTTAGTAATACCTGCCTAATATAATGATTTTAGTAATTCGTAATAGATGCATAATAGTTTGCCTATGTTACAATCTTATTTATGACTGAATATATGTTTGTAGATACAAGCTTGAACTTCAAGTGACTTATGGAAAAAAGGTTGCTAACTTCATGCTTTGAAGATTGCATCAATCTAATTGGTGTATCTGCTAGTGATTTGCGAAAAAAAATGATCAAGGTGGTACAACTTTATTTTTCCTAGAGTAATATAATAGTGTCAAAATCTTAGTAATATTTCATTTCATATTTCTTTTTGTTTGTATTAGGATGGTGAGGACGATCCTAAGTGTTTTCCAAATGATCTAGAAGATATTTGGGGGGAGGGGGGAGGGGTGTACTTTGGCTTTCAAGGTTAAGCTCCAAGGAAATATCCGACCAACTTCAGTAGTAAGAGTTTCAAGTGATCGTGAAATTATAGCTCACATTAGTAGTCTTCTTGGACAAACTAAGGTTTTAATTTTAATTCTTCTATATTGATTATGTCAAATATTTGTAATAGAACTGAAAATTACAAATTTTGCAGGTAATGGAAGTTGTTGAAGCTAAGGAAAATTGTGCCTATGAAATACAACCTAATATTGAGAAGTCGTTAGTGAGTAGATTTTAAGTTTATTGTGTTTACTATTACCGATGTTAGTGGTTTCTATGTTTTAATTGTATATGAAATAATGCAAGCAATGGTTAGGAGAAAACGTATCACTGACATTGACTTTGATATACATACTTATACTGGGAGTTTTTTAGTAAGTATTTAAATATTTGTCGTATTAGTGGTCCAATAGAAATTTATAAATTTGGATGTTAACTTTTACAGGCAATGGAACTTGCTGAATTTAGTGATAATGTTGTGTGTGACTTATCTACTGATACTGATAGTTCATTAGTAAGTATAATTTCACTAGAATTAGCATACTAATATTACTCCACACTTGGAAGCTCTAATATAGATTGATGGTGGTCATTGTAGATGTGCCTTTCTAAGACGACTAATCGTGACCCAGATATTGTTTTATGTGTGACGCCCAGAAAAGATCTATGTACTACCAGTAACCATGAATATGTAGAAGACCTTCCATCAAATATCATGAACTTTGATCTTTTAGAGGACATTCTGTTAGCCCAACTGCCAACTACAAAGACAATGGAGACTATCAAGAAGGAGAAATGATATTTATATTATGAAAGCTAGGGAAAATATTGTAGTAATGTTCTTTTAAAGTTTATGTATGTTTTGTCACAAATATTTTGACTCCTACCAATGCTACATTCCTTGGTCTTGTTTTGATAAATTAGAATTGTGAACCTTCTTTAACATTATAAATAGTTTTTACTATGAAAAGCGTACAACAAAGTTGGAACAATATTCATATATTGTGGATGCTATTATATGTTAAATGTATGAATATTTTGAATGTACAAATTTTATTAAAATTTTAAATTAGTGCAAATATTTTAGAAGTCGTATTTAGCAATTTAAATATCGTACTGAATGAATATCTTAATTTCTATAAATTTAACACTAAGCTATATTTTAAAAAAAAAGTATTATGCCATTACATACCTTAACGTTTTTATAGTTTGAAAATAAAATGTTCTTAATGCTTTTTAAAGTAAAGGTGATCCTTAAGATGTATAATAATACTAACTTTTGTTTCAACAATTCAAAAGTTACATTTCAGCCTATGCATTAAATTGTGCATATTGAAGAATTCTTGAAAAGACATTCATATCTTGATTGATCAGACCCGTATTTAATACGCCTAAAAATGTGAAACACTTAAATTTGACGGAGTAGTAGAACATACTAATGCATTAAAGAAATGAAGTTGTTGAATTATTTCTGCACTAGAAGCAATGTGAAACACTACATTATTAGTTTAGAATCTCATATATAATATAATCAAATGTAATTGTATAAAGCTAGCAGATAAGACACATTAAGGTGAAAAGACTTGCATTTAATAACTATAAATGATGTGTCCCAGTGATATGAATTTATAGTGGTGTAAAATTTGGCGGTAAAAATTCAGGATTCATCCATCCACTAATGTGCAATCATGAAAATATGAGTAATGATTATGTAAACAAAGCCTTTAATGGATAAACTGATAAGAATTTGGTAAATCAAATATGTTCAACATGGTTGAAGCACAATGTCCTCTACCTATTCATGAATTATTAGTAACATTTTCACTATTGAGGAAGGAGGAGTATGAACTTTTTCGTGAATGTTTTCTAAATTTCTTGTAGAATTTGTTTCTACAAACTACATATAAAAGTTATCAAACTTATTACAATGGCTGCTTATAACGTTTATATAATCTGCAAATGTTTTTGTTTCTCCACTAATTTTTAGTATGTGTATTTTTTTTTATGTAGTAGGATGAGCGATGAAAATACAAACTGCAGTACAAGTGCAAGAATAAAAAGAAAATTGATAATGGAAGAAAATAGGATGAAAGCTACATGCAAACAACAAAAGCGCGTTGAAAAGAAAACCAGAGATTGTACACCATTAGCTTATGTAACAACTTATTTTGTTAATCAACATACGTTTGATATGAAATTACAAATTGAATGTTCTGAAGGTAGATTCATAAATATTGAAAGAAATATTACTACAAACCGAAAAAAGCCACAAAGCTTGCTTCAGAAGTTTGAAAGCAGTGTTAATATAAACACAAATGTCTGTCATTCCAATATACCAACGCAATCAATTCATTTGGAAGATATTGACGAACTACAATCAGATTCAGATAAGTTAGAATCATTTGATGAACCAATAAAAGGTAAAACTATTTTGTTATAATGAAATTAATACTGATATCATTTACGAAATAATACAATTGTGCATGACTACTTATTAATCAATCAATCATGAAGTATATGATATGAACCATCAAAGCATCCACGAAAATGCAAGATAAGGATTCTAAAAATTATTTTGGAATATATAATTGTAATTATATATCAGAAGTTGAACTAATAATTATATCAATTTCCAAATTGTACGCAGATATAGGGGATCCAATCTATGTTTGTCAGCATTGCAATACATATATGTGGCATCTAGAATGCATTGGCAAATTTCATCATATGATTAATCCCAACTTTCAGCTGTGTTGTTCAAATGGAAAAGTTGAATTACTAATGTTGAAAACCCCCCCTAATGAGCTACATCAACTTTTATTTCAATAATATTCTAAATAGAGCAGAAGTTATCAAAAACACATTAGAACATACAACATGATGTCTGCATTCACATCTCTTGGAGAAAAAATTGACCACAAATACAACAATGGAGGTGGTCCACCAAATTTAAGAATCCAAGGACGTCATAGAATTAGTCATCTTCTACCACAAATTGGACAACAACCAAAGTTTGCTCAGCTATATATTTATGATATCGAAAATGAGATACATAATAGAATTCAATCTCTCGGGTATAATACATTGGTGTTAATAGTTGATATTATATTGTGTTGCATAATTATATTGATCTAAAATTCAATGTAGGAACAACAATTATATTGATGCTGAAATTGTTAGAACACTAACAAATATGCTAGACAAGTACAATGTGCATGCGAAATCTTTTAGGATGGCAAGGGACAGATATGTGGAACAACCATATCATAATCTTAAATTAAGACTTATAACTGATAGGAAAAAAGATGGATGTATATATAACATCCTCACGGCTTCAGAAGTAGCTGCATTAATAATAGGAGAAGTTGATACTACTTCTCCTAGGGATATTATTATGGAAATGTTATCATTCATCAAAAACAATCAGTTAAAGCTCAGGGTTGAAAAATACAATAACCTTTGTGCACCAAGTAATGAAAGCCACATTGAAGCTTCACAGAAAGGGAAACGTTTTGTGCTTCCATCGAGCTTTATTGGTGGTAGGAGATTTATGGATCAATTATATTTTGATGGCATGGCAATATGTGGTCATGTAGGATTCCCATATCTTTTTATAAATTTTACTTGCAATCCAAAATGGCCAGAGATTTCCAAAATATTGAACCATTTAAAATTAACTCCTTCAAACAGGCCAGATATTATTGCAAGCAGTATTCAGAATCAAATTTGAGCAACTACTATAAGATTTAACAAAGAAGAATATATTGGGAAGGGTCATAGCTTGTATGTATATTTGTTATTCTAATCATGTAATTGATTTGCGATTGCAGACATGTACAATATTGAATTCCAGAAATGTGGTTTACCACATGCTCATTTGTTGTTATTTTTGCATCCATGTAGAAAATATCCAACAGCAATGGATATTGACAAGGTAATCTCAGCTAAAATACCATGTCCCAAAGTAGATCTAGAATTAAATGCATGTGTAAAAGAACGTATGATTCACGGTCCATGTGGAATATCAAAGATATCATCTCCATGCATGAAAAATGGATCATGTTCTCGATTTTATTCAAAGAAATTTAAAAATACTACTACAACACATGTAGCAAGTAATAAATATTGTTCTCTCCACAAGGACTTGTGCAACACATGACAACTCTCACAATTCACAACTCAAGTAGATAACAAAGCTCACAAAAACACAAAGAAACTCTTTTTGGTATTTTATCAAACAATTGGTGGTGTGGAACATAAATCTCACATAGATTATATACAATTGTCAAGACTAGATGCACTTTATTCTCATGCATTCACAAACATCTCAATTCCAATTTCATGCCAAAATCAACTCACAAAAATACTCAAATCCTATTCCTAGCGACTTTGAGTCTATGATAACTCGTCTAGTTCTAATTCCTTGAATCCTCAACAAATGAAATCATGCATTAAGTTCAAGAGTCTTAAGATTACTAATGAATCATGTTTTATCCCTAGATACAAGCTCCATTAGGCATTCAACTTCATTTCTAGGTTCAAAAGACATTTTCTAACGCCTCAAGAACCATAAATCATGCATGGGTGGCCAAACCAAAGCAAGCATTAAGAATGAAAATCAAATGTTAACATAGAAATGGAAAAACATATGGATTAACATCACAAAATACACAAGAATTTAGTTCATCACATATAATCTCAACAAATAGGTTTAGCTCTTTATGGTGGAAAACCTAGGTTTTACAAATTAGAGAGATAGGGAAGAGATGGAAACCAAAGAGAAGATGCAAGCCCTCTCCCAAGGTTCTTAGCAGCTGCTCCATGCTCCAATTGTGCCTCCCTTTCGCATCAACACCTCCAATTCATAACCCATCTTCCTCTTTAACCCCAAAAGGGGGAAAAACCACCATGAATGGAGGAGAAGACCCAAGAAGAAGTGGTAGAGCTTCCCAACACCCCTAGCAACCTCCAAGAGGCTCTCTAAGCACCCAAAAGTGTTTTTCTATTGTGCAAAATGAGGAATTCTTCCAAACCCTTGCGAGAAACAAGATTAAAAACCCATTTTTTGACATGCGAGCGACACCACCGCTCAGCCTTGTCTCAGCAGCGCTCAACGCCAAATTTTGTGAACTGATTGGCATTCAGCCCCACTTTTCACCGCTCAGCCTTGTGGCGCTCAGCCCTAGTTATCCACCGCTCAGCCTTGGGCAGTTTGACAACATTATGTATTTGAAGCACTGGGTGTGATTCTAGTGGCGCCCAACACAGTTATTTGCTTCAAATCAATCTTTTCTTGTCCAATCATGCTCCCTTGAGTTCTTGCTTGTTTTCCTACACTACAAATGCTTCCTATTAAGTTATTTAACACACTTAAAAGAGATATTAGAGGCAAAACAAGCATAAAACAACTAAAATACAAAACAATACAAAACACACTAAACTTGAGGATATAACAAGATAAAAGTTAGGAAAGAGTCAATTTATTCATGACAATAAACACACAAAAGGAGGTAAAAATGGACATTATCACATTGTGAAGAATGACATTGCACTAGATAACTGTTTTGTGGTGCCTTACAATCCTATGATATTACTGAAATATCAGGCTCATGTCAATGTAGAATGGTGCAACTGATGCAATTCAATCAAGTACTTATTTAAGTACATCAATAAGGGTTGTGATAGAATTACCACTAACATAGTTTCCAATGACAAGGATGGTTCCTCACATGAACTTCCCACCGATGAAATCAAACAATATATTGATTGCAGATATATTTCTCCATGTGAAGCATGTTGGAGAATATTTTCATTTCCAATTTGTGGAAGAAATTCAATTGTTGAACGATTATTTTTTAATCTACCAAGTGATCAATCAATGTACTTCAAGGATGGTGATGATATTGACAAAATCATGGGAAAACCAACAGTTAGGGAGTCAATGTTCACAAGTTGGATGAAGTGCAATAAGAAATATTCTAATGCAAGGGATTTAACATATCCACAATTTGTAACTAGGTATGTTTATAATAAGAATCTAAGGTGTTGGAAACCAAGGACAAAGGGAAACACCATTGGAAGACTTATGTGGGTTCCCCTAGCAATTAGTGAACTTTTCTACCTAAAGAGGATGCTAACAATTATAAAAGGTCCAATATCATACATAAATTTACGAACTATTGAAAACATAACATATCCTACCTTTAGAGAAGCATGTGAAGCTTCTGAATTTTTAGCAGATGATACTGAATATGTGGAAGCTATCAAGAAGCCAAAGAATGGGGATCAGGAAACTTCTTGAGGAGATTATTTGTAACTATCCTCATGTCAAATACCATCAACAAACCTAATGATCTCTGGAAGAAAACATGGGAATAGTTGTCTGATGGAATTTTATATAATCAAAGAATTATTGCTAGAAATCCAGGTAAAATTCACTTTAACAATATCAAACTTAAGTTTCAACTTCAAAATATATTAACTTAAATCGCTTGTTGCAAGCCTCAACTGAATATGGAAATGCTGCAAAATTTGACCTTGATTGAAATTGAAAAGCTATTATAGAATAATAGGAGACCATTAAAAGAATTCCCCTCCATGCCTTATCCTAATGATTTTGCAGTAAAGTATTGTGGAAATAGATTAGTATATGCAAAACTTGATTACAAGAAAGATGATGAGCTACATATGTTTCAATCAAATTTTAACACTATGATATGTTACTGATGTTTTCTAAGTATGTTTCTAATACAACTTATTGGAATATAACATAATTATTATTCAATTGTAGATGAACAAAGACATATTTTCCAAAAGATTATAAGCGTTGTCCATCATCAAAAAAGGGGGATGTTCTTTTTATATGGATATGGAGGGATAGGAAAAACATTTATGCCAAACACGTTATCTTCAGCTCTTTGTTCTGAAGCAAAAATAGTGTTAACTATTGCATCAAGTGGCATAACTTCTTTGTTATTGCCTGGAGGTAGAATAACTCATTCAAAATTTAATATTCCAGTTCCTACACTTGAACACTCTGTCTGCAACATAATAAAGGATAGTGAACTATCAGAGTTGATAAAATTGGCCAACCTCATAATTTGGGATGAAGCATCAATGGCACACGAGATTTGTTTTGAAACACCAGATTGAACTTTAAAAGATATCATGAGAGACAACAACAAATTGATTTAGTTTTTGGTGGCAAAGTAATAGTATTTGGAGGGGATTTTAAACAAATTCTTCTTATTATTCCTCGAGGTAGCAAATCTGATATAGTTCATGCAACTATCAACTCATCCTATCTATGGGAGCATTTCCAGATCCTGAACTTGACAAAAAACATGTGATTATTACAACAACGATTACACAACTCTACTATTGCTTAAATTGAAGAGTTTTTAGCCTGGATAATCAAAATTGGTGATGGTTCATTGAATGAACCCAATGATGGATTAGTAGATATAGAAATCCCATCAGAATTTCTAATAAAGAACTAGATCCATCCTATCCCAAGCTATAATCAGTAGCACTTATCCACACTTAATGGAAAAATATAAAGATGAAATGCTTATGAAACATATATTTAGCCCAATTCATATATTTAGCCCTATATAAAGATGACATGTGGCAAGTACACCTTCGACCATAAGGAGATATAGTCCTAATGTAAGTTCATATAGTAATTACTTATGAAAAGTATGACTTTCCAAACCTATATTTAGCCCAATTCATACTGAATCTTTTTACTAAACACACCACCATAATTATGTAGTGGACTTGCCACAGTTCTGATGTTATTAATGTTATAATCTCAAACAAGACTTTCCAAACCTATAACTAGCCCAATTCACACTGAATATTTAACTAAAGAAACCACCATAATTATATAGTGCACCTGCAACATATCTGACGTTATTAATGTTACAAGCTCGTAGAAATCGTGATCCATGTTCATATATTAAGAAGATATCGCAACTACGACTATCCAAACCTATATTAAGTGAATAAAATTATTTCCTTTTCAATTATTTATTTAATTGAGTTTTCTATAATAAGTATAAGTAGTATTATTATTTGGAACTTATTATGGTTTTTATAATAGTATAATATTATAGTAAATCCAAACATACACAATAAATTGTTCTTTTTTTATAACTAACATTATTATAGTAATTGAATTTTTTTTAATAAATAATATTTCCCTAGTGGAATACTTATACTATCTGTAATGTGGATCCATTTTCACCTAATCAAAGTTATATAAATTACCAATATTATTTATGAATTGGCATTAAGAAAAAATTTATTAACGTTTAATTATAGTTTCACTTGGTATGATATAATGCAAAATTTTGTAATATATATTTTAATTTATTCAATGTTTTTGGTTATTGAAATAATCTACTTAATCAATATATAAACTACTAGAAGAAAATAATTTAACAATCACAAGAGACAATTAGTAGACGTACTTAATTTAATACTAAATAACTTGGTATTCATAAACATACATGTCAATTGGAGATTTGAAAGTCAACAAAACGAAAGAAAAATACGTTGTTCATAGGTCTCATACACTTTTTTCAGACACCAAAATATTAACAAACACTTCCATATGTTAAATCTTCAAAATGTGGATCAGGTTATTTTGGTCATTCTCTACAATAAATCTTATATGATCACCAACAGCCAACCCATTTTTCTTACAGAATTTCTTCCAACCGCATGTGAGATAACACTCAAATGCACTTCTGCTGATCCAACGAATTTTGTAGTTTCAATATTGTGATTGCCCATTTGTCAGCACGTAGGTTTTCCATCCCTTCACCAAGTATTCTTTAACAAACTTGGCATCCAGATACTACATTCAAACAAAATGTGTTAAAACAACATAAATATAAACGAAAACTATAAACCCATAATTGTAAATATAAACCATATCAAAGAAGATGCTTGAACATCATAACTACTTAATATTTTCTCGGAATCAACAAAACCAACTTGAACTTAGGTGTTGGAAGCATTGGCCAAATCTCTCTTATGAACTATCTCAATTCCTTAGGCCAAGAAGATCCTGTGAGGAAAGGTATTGTTTCCTACATAATTTAAATGTTGGAAACAAGCAAAACTCAACCCATAGAATGAAACATACCGAGAAAAACCAAGCAATACCATCCTCCCAGCCTCATCTATGTCCACGTATATTTCAAACTTTTTTGACAAAGGATCATACAATTTGACCGGATTGTTAAAGGAAACTTTATGCTCACAAAATATTTGGAAGTGATCGGGCAAAATTAACAACAATTATCACAAGAATCAACAGAAAGCCCATATAAGCAAATATATATATATATATATATATATATATATATATATATATATTCATTTACACTACAAATAATAATAAAACCCATTAGCTAAAGTTCCATACCGTGTTTGGGATGAACTACACCCTGAACGCTTAGAAAAACCTTTTCGAGGATAGAGGGTTACATGTAAGAGCATTCTTTCGTCTACCAGGGTACTCAATATCATTCCAGTCCAAATCGAACACCCTTATGCGAAAGTATCGATCTCCACAATAAAGAGTACAAACGTATCCAACATCGTTAAGATCGTAAAACCACATTATCTCTTGAACCGCACGAATCTGTCTTTGAGAAAGAAGAGTTTCTTCAAACTCTATGTTGATGACGTTTCCTTTCGGATCATTGAAAAAGTTTGTCCCCTTTAGTAGTGCTTTCCCCCATTGTTCGTAAAAACCTTCTTCAAAACTCTAGATAGTCCTGTCATACAGAAAACAATGACGATCCATAAAAATAAAAACTTTTGTTCAAAACTAAAAGAGATGGTTCAAGCAGATTGTCACAGAAAAATTGAAACTTTGGTCCAGAAAGTACATCTACACATAAAACACAAAAGACTTAAAGAAAATGAAAGATGCAAAGAGACCAACCTCTTAGGCTTCCATAGCCATCACAGAGTTCTGGTAGAAATTGGTAAAGCTAAAATGCTTCGAAGTAGACATCTGATGGTCGGGACCTTGTTGTAATTGGTGAGGATGACTCATTTCCTTCTTCCTTTCTGAACAACCACACCCACATTGATCCAACTTTTTCTTAAACAAACCAAATGAAACGTCTAAACCCAAATCAAATGCTCTGACCATATATATCAACTTGCTTCAAAAATATTAGTCTCTAGACGTCTCAATAAGACATATAATCACTCCTAAGTTACCGCCATCCCTTCATATTCTCATCAAAATTTTATTTACAATTTAATTATATTTATTCTACTCAATAAATAACGTTTATGATATTTATCATATTATTTAAATTATCTATTCTCACCTTCAACCCACAATTAAAAAATTAATCACAATATATATAACATTTAATCCTAATCACCTTAAATTTAAATTTACTAACAATTAATAACTTATATGCTAATAATATTACAAATATAACCAAAAAATTTAAAAAAATATAATATATAACAATTATATATTTATTTAATCAACATAATCATAACATATAATTAAATTAACAATTAAAGTCTTTAAACTCATTTATTTATAAATAATTGATTTATATATAATAATATTAAAATCTGTTTTCAACATAACAAAATTAAAAAAAAAAATGACCACGGGTCTCCTGCTAATTTGTTTTTAAACATTTAACCAAGCACACTCACAATGCATCGCTGGTAACTAGCGTGCGTGTAAGGCCAATTATTTTTGCCCTAATATTTTAGGGCTGGCCTTAAATCTGTTGGGCCTAAGGGTTGGCGCATAGGGTACTAAGGTCCCTAAAGCAGTTAAGGTCTCCCATTCAGCTCTCACTTTTGCAAACAACCCCTCTAATACACTCTCCTTCCTTTTCAGAAGCACTGCTAGGGTTTCGAGATCCATTCGTCTTCAAGCGAGTTCAACTCATTTTTCCACCCAACTCTCGAGTCCGTTCCTAGAGTTGCAGTGCTCATTGTTAGGGACAAAGTGCTCTTGTTAGCTATTTCCAAGTAAGGGAAGCTAGGGTTCTTTGAGTTTTGTAGCATATGGTTGATTTTATTGGTGAATCGTGTTTTAAATGCCTGATTGATATCTTGTGTGCATGAAATTTGAGTTGGGTATGTCTTTATTGTGTTTTTGGAATGTTGCTCGCGTGAAAAACATGAGAGACTTCTTAAACTCGCCTAGGCGAGTGTGTCTTTTGCCCAAACGAGGAGTTCTCGCCTAAGCAAGGAGCATCTCGCCTAAGCGAAGTTAACAGTGGCTCGCCCTCTCCTCTATTTCGAGTTGTCGCCTGAGCGAAGGCCTCTTGCTTGAGCGAAGGCCTCTTGATCGAGATGGGATAGCTTGAGCGAGAACTCGAGGTGCCCACTACTCGAGAAATCACCCAGGCAAGAGCTTTTAGCTTGAGCGAGGGATCTCTCTCACTTGAGCGAGAGTTGTTGGTTTGAGCGAGATTGACAACAGTGAGTTTGGAGGATTGTATATTTCTATTGTTGCGGTTGTTGATTGCTTGATTTACTTTACTAGTTCCATTCAAAGTATGAAACTTATAGATATGCATGAAATCTTTGTTCTTGTATGGTTGACACATGTTCGATTGGATTATTATGCTAAAAGCATGAGAAACACAAATATGCATGAGTGATATGGTTCATGGGTTGTGAACAATAAGTTTGATATGATCTTGGTATGTGACTTGAATGGGATGGTTGGTTATAAAAGTGATATGGTTATGGCATGATGAAGGATTCTATATTGGTTATTGAAGCATGAATTGTATGTGGTTAGGACGCAATTCCATGAGCCTCTAGGTGAGACCTTATGGTGGTGCCTCAGTTGGTCAGGACGTAATTCCATGACCCCTATTAGTGGGAGTTCATGGTGGTGCCCCATCTATATAATTTTGTAAGGATTCAAGGTAAAGTTGCATCCTGACACTCTAAAGAGTCAGTTAGTCTCACATAGAGCGTACTGACTCTAGTGTGAGGGTAGCAGGAGGCCTGAAACTCATTAAGGGTTAACCTTGTGTGTGGGGGATGAGACATTGTAACATTTAGCTCGGTAGAGTAGGGAAATCCACCAGAAGTGTAAGCATCCACTGAATCCGGCTAATTATATGTATCCGGATGAGTCGTGTCTGAGTCTTAGTGTATTGTTTGGGAAGTCATAACGTGATTGGATGATGTATGCATGTTTGACTGTGAAAGTGTATATAATTATATGATAAACCATTTTCTACTCTAGCTTACCCTTTTGTTTGTTGTACATCTTGCTTGTGTGGTTCTCTCTCTTTGCGATGATCATCAACCTGTTGATGTGAGCAGATGCGAGAAATCCTCGTGGCCAACAGGGAAATGGTTACTCTGCTGCATAGCCGTTTGGGCTGGATTCCTTTTTTGGGCTTTTCTTTAGGGCCATGGCCCATGCAGTGTCTTTTCTCTGGATTTTATTTTGAATTATTGTTGACCCCCTGATGAGTCATTATTTTCTTCCATTCCACTAGCCTTTGTGTACCCATTAGACAATTGATTAGTGCTTAATTGTTCATCTTTAGAGTCTTTTTCATCTATTGGGCTTTATTAGGTCACTATTCCGATTTTGGACTAATTTTTGGACTTTAATTATTTTTAGGTATTTGAGTGAAGCAATTTTGGAGCTTGGACATCAATATTCAGTTGAAGAGAGTCGCCACATCATTTCCACATCATTTACATGTCATTTCCATGTCAGCAGAGTGAAAGTGCCAACATTTGAGGCCCAGAGTGGCATTTTTGTAATTCTACAGCTCCAAGCTGAGTGGCATTTTTGTAATTCTACAGCTCCAAGCTGAGTGGCAGAGTAATGGGACCACAAATTAGGTCTGAATGCATGCAAGGGAGCCGCCCACTTCATCTTCTACCTTGCTCCAAGCTCCATTTTTCGTTCTCCAAGCTTCAATGGAGGTGCCCCTTGCGGTTTTCCACGTTTTTGGCTCATTTTTAACGTTTTTATGCACATTTGATAGCACCCATTGAAGGTTTTACGATTTCAATTCGTTTTCTTGCTTGGGCAGTTCGTTTTGTGGGTTTTATAGACTTGGAACAACACCCATTAATGGGGTTTTCGCATTTATATATGATAGCACCGTTTTGCATTCCATTGAAGCTTTGAAATCTCTCTTTTTGCTCTTAATTTGCGTTTTTCAGATTTCATAAGTTAGGGTTTTTAATATTTATGTTCTGTTTCAAATTTAAAGTGCTTGATTATTCCATTTTGATGTGTAGCTAAGTTTTTCGTATTGGTTCCTTGAAGAAACTAAATTGAAACCATGAGGTTGATGTTTTGCAGTGCACTCTAATTCCTATTTTCTCTTCATCCTATTCAATTTCGTAGCTTTGAATGAAATGGAATTTGTGATGCTTAATCATGGGTCCATGTTTTCCACAATTTCAGAACCCTTGTCATGCTCAATGAGTTTGGGTTCTGCCACAGTTGCTTAATTTGTGTGTGTGTGTGTGTGAAATTGAAAGAAGGATGTGTGCTATGCTTAATGGCATAATGAAGTTGTGTTAATTTTCGCATACTTGATTAATTCGGATTTCATGAGAGTAAATTGGATAAGAGAATTGATTTAGTAACCTATGATTGGTGGATTTTCAGTGGAATCAAGGAACCAATACATTTTGAATCCTGTGTTTAATTAAATATTGGTTGTTGGGAGACGACTTGGTTCAACTTTTATATACTATATTTAATATGTTTTAATTTGGTGGGGTACAACCTCTATCACCCCTTTACTTCACTTTACGACTGACATCGTGGTGTACCTTAATTATCTCTTAATTACTTCTAGACAATTACAAGGAGTATCATTTATATTATACTACTTACTTTTTATATTATCTTGTGTTTGTTTTTATATATTTATTTCACATTTTTAATATTATTTTTGTAATTAATTTTACTGAGGCAGCATATAATGAATATGCGTTGTGTAATAAGTGCTTGTGTAGTAAATTCTTCAAACAACCTTTTTAGTCATCATCAGCCATCACTTCGTGCAGCCATCACTTCGCGCAGCCATCAACTGTTTGAGCAAGACGTGTGACAGGTGTGGTTGAATTTGGAAAATCTTTTCTTTTTCTCTCCAATCTCTCCTAACTAGCTACACTACTCTACTGCATATTAAAATTTTGATAAAATATTAGATTTATTTTACAATATAATTTTAAAATGTTAATTTAAATTATTATTTAAGAAATTGAAAGTATATACGGAGACAGTGAACTGCACTATTAATGTCCCACCTTTTCTTCTTCCGTGCCACTGTCCTCTCCAGTGACATCTCCAAAGCCAGCTACAAGTATATGTTTCTTCCCTCCATAAGCATTTTATAACTGTTTACATAGTTAAGTTTTTGTTAAGCGGTTGTGAGTTAGTTTGGTTGGTCTAGTGTTAACACCCTAATCTGTATTGAAAAGTAATAAAAAAGTATATATTCTGTTTATATTGTGTTGTGTGTGAAAGTGATAGAAGAATGAGTGTAACAAAGTGTGTTGGTGTGGTTGTATTGGTAAAACCTGAGCCACATGGGAACAAGTGTGCCTTTCTCATTTCCATGTAATATTTTAGCTTATGCATATTTCATGTAATATTAATAAATTCTTGTAACTCGTTGTATTTGCTACTGCAGAGTTTAAAGTAATTTATAAATGAGTACCAGGAAACAAGTGCTATATGGTAATGGTGTTGACTATGGTATAATTGATGTAAGTATAATTCTAATAAGCTAGCATTATATTTATTTTTAGTATTTTTATGTTAACTATTTTTTTTTTTTGTCTTTTGTTAGCACTAAAAAAAATCTTGTTAAATACAATGATTATTTATGGTATAACATGACATTAATTCGTCATATTTTGCACATGTGATTGGTCTAGATACTGTTATATATTATGCTGTTATAAGATATAGTATGGTAATTTTATACAAAATGCTGCAATACCTACTATTTAATGTATTGTGTAAATAATAGCAGTTTAGACCATCGTATTCAATGCGCAAATAAAGGCAGGTAAAACTGTCGTAATGTGTTTGTTTTAAAAGAAATCAATGCATAAATAATGCCAGGTGAAATTGTCGTAAAATTTTTATTTAAAAAAATTATAATGTCAAAAATGACATTTAAAAGAGTAAGTATTTGCAATGTACCGAAATGAAATGCAACATTTCAAATTGTTCGTAATTTGAATGTAAAAATATTTTTTCAATTCTTATTTATTTAATATGCTTTTCATAAAATTAGAAAAGGTAAAAAAAAAAATACTAGAGACACTTTTTTTATCACATTTATCCAACATCATCTAAGTTTGCATGTTGAAAACCAAAAAAAAAAATCTTCCATCATTATAATACACCCTCCTATAGCTTACACAAAAAAAAATCCTAAATTTTTATAGTTATTGTAAGGCCCATTAATTTTTGGTTCCCTTTTTCTACCATAAAGAGAAGGACTGCCCTACAGCAATTGGGCCTAGAGGCTGGCCCATTGGATAAATACCAAATTCGTGTTGCCCTAATCCACTGTTGTCTCATTTTCAGAAACAGACCTAGAGTTGTGCCGTCACACCCCGCCACCGTAAGGAGCTATGCTAGGGTTACGTTTTCCCGATCGAACAGCGCTCAACCCCGTTCCCGTATTCTACGTAAGTCTCCTTCCAACCTCGCTCATAGTTCTGTTACAGTTCGCTAGATAACCCTTTTTCCCCCTGTCTCTCATCCTTTTCTAGCACTTAGAGTCGCTCTTGGTATTGCCTTTCACCGCTGTTTAAGATCAAGGTCTCGTGCTAGTCTTTTCCCAGGTAAGGCAAGCTAGGACCCTCGGCTCTTTGTGATTTCTTTGCTGTTCTGTCATCATTTCGTGTTTGTATAGTTTGACTGTTGTTGTGTCCGGTTGGATTGAGTAAAGTATGTTTTAATTCGTGGTTTTTGGCTGCTGTATAAGAAAACAGTGGCGGGTACTGGTTTTCTCGACCAAGCGAGCTAGTCTCGACCAAGCGAGACTATCAGAGGCTCGCCCAGGGTTTTGTTGCACGAATTGTCGCCTACGCGACTTGTGTTTTTTTTAGCGAGGAGTGCTCTCGCCTAGGGGAGAAGGAACTCGCCTGAGCGAGACCTCGCAGAGTCACCTTGCCTCTTGTCGCGCTCTCGCCTAGGCGAGATGGGATCCGCCTAAGCGAGAAGGTCCCCCTCGCCTGAGCGACCCCTGCTAGCTTGGGCGAGGCAGCGGGCAGGTTTTGATGTTGTTATTGAGTGTTTCGCTGATGTGTGGTTTGTTATTTGATCCCATATGCCTTACAAGATGGGTTGTGCGATGATGGCCTGATTAATATGTTACATTTGGAATGGAAATGGCATGTTAGTTGATTGGATATCAATTGAAAAGCATGGGTTGTATGAATTGTTGATTTTTTTTACATGATATTATTGTTATGAGAAATACTGGATTGGTGGGTGGAACATGTTTAAAGTACGAGTAGGGCATAATTCCATGTCTCTTGTAATGAGAGATGTTGATGGCGCCTCATCGGTTGGACGTAATCCCATGGGTCCTCTTAAGGGGAGTCATTGGTGGTGCCTCGACAAATGGACGTAATTCGACGGGGGATCGTGGTGGTGCCACAAGGTCAGGGCGTAATTCCACGAAGGCCACGTGGTGGTGCCTCTTGTAAGGGTATAATTTTGTGAAGGCCTCACGGTGACGCCTCAATGCTAGGACGTAATTCCACAACCACGTGGTGGTGCCTCAGGTACATATCCGGATAGTCAAGTCTTAGGTTTGATATGGATGAGTACTTCATATGTGGGACTTTGATATGTATGTTTGAATGTTAATGGTATGTTGAGTGCATGATATGATGATTTCTTCGCTAGCTTACCCTTTTGCTTGCTTGTGTGTTATGTTGGGGCTCTACCTTTGCGATGATCATCAACCTTGTTGATGTGAGCAGATGTGAGAACTCCTGGCAGTGGTGATGGTAATAGGGATGCTGCAGCTTAACGCTCTAGAAAGGTGTTGGACCCACTATGGGGCCCATTACCGGCGGATCCTATTATTTATGTTTTCTTGTACGAACAAGACCTAGTATTCTTAATTGTGTTATGTTCAGTATATTTCTGGTTGGGCCATGTGGGGACCTTTTCTTGTAATCTGATTTTATTGACGTGTTGTATACATTTTTACCCTACACCCCATACTCTTTGATTATTCATGTATGTGATGTTTTATTAATTGAGGTTATTCAGTTTTTGGAACGTTACATTTATGGTATCAGAGCGGTCGTTCCTTAGGTTTGTGGACTTGGGTATCCACTTAGTTTCCTCTCTGTTTTCTGAATGTTCTTAGCTGATCTCTGTCTTATCAAGCCTAACCAAGTGACTTTTCTATGTGCCAGTGAACCATGGCACCATCCCGTAGGACTCCGTAATCTTCTCAAGGTGATGCACCAGAGATCGCCAGAGCGATTGAAGTAATGGTGGCTGCTATGGCGCAGTAAAGTACGGCAATGATGCAACAGCATGAAGCATCAATGCAACGACAGGCGGCAGCGCTCGAACAACAGCAGCTGGTGATGCAGTAGATGGAGGCTGCTAGGACGGCTGCTGAGGACGCTCACAGGCAACATATGGAGGCTCTTCGCCAACTAGAGGAGAACAGGGTGGCTGCCCCTACTTTTGGCCCAGAGCCACGACCTACAGTCCAGGAGTGGAGTCTGGAGGACTTTCTGAAACACCACCCGGTGAAGTTTGGAGGCAAGACCAATCCGGACGCAGCAGACTAATGGCTGAAGGACTTGGAGAGGATATTTGATGCCAAGATGTGCCTAGAGGAGAGTAGATTGGCATTCGCGGTGTATATGCTCACAGGTGAGGCTGAGCACTGGTGGGTCAGTATGAAGTCCATGATGGAGGAGAGACAAGAGCCAGTTACTTGGGATGTCTTCAGGAGGAAGTTCCTTTCCGAGTACTTCCTTGACATCGTCAAATACGCAAAAAGAGGTAGAATTCTTGCAGTTAACCCAGGGAAGCAAGTCTGTGGTTGAGTATGCAGAAAAGTTCAAGCACCTCAGCCGTTTCTACACCATGCCACTGGACGAAGAGTGACAATGCCGGAAGTTTGAGAATGGCCTTCGTAGACCTCCGTTTGATGGTGGCCCCGCTATCCATCAAGGATTTTGCCGCCTTGGTGGAGAAGGCAAGGGTCATGGAGAAGATGAAGGTAGAGGTGGAGACTCAGCACTCATCCCAGCAGAGATTGGGAGGACCATCTGGGTCCAGACACAGGCACGAGGAGAGGAGGAAGCCTTACACTAGGCCCCATTTCCAGTCTTAGGGGTCTAGGGAGTCTTCTTCTCAGTAGAACAGGATTCAGTGCTACTAGTATGGGGGACCGCACAAGAGGAATGTTTGCCCCCAGCTTACAGGCTTCAAGAAGTGCAACAATTGTGGCAAGGAGGGCCACTTTGGGAGGGACTGTCCCATCCTTGCTAGAGTAGTGACGTGACCGCCAGTACAAGCCCCTACACAGAACCAGCAGAGGCACAGAGGCAACATGCCTCAGGCGACCGGCAGAGTGTACGCTATAACCGGAGCGGAGGCTGCGGGCTCAGGTAACCTTGTTATAAGCCATTGTTTGATAGCTGGGAAAGCTTGTTGTGTGTTATATGATTCTGGAGCAACACACTCTTTTGTGTCAAATGCATGTGTGAAACGGTTGGGTCTGCCGGTGTGCGAGCTGTAGTGTGAGCTTGCGGTGTCTACTCCAGTGTCGGGTTTGGTCAGGACGTCATCCTTGTGTGTAAGGTGTCCAGTGGAGATAGAGGGACGCAGGTACAAAGTGAATCTAATTTGCCTACCTCTACAGTAGTTGGAGGTAATCCTAGGGATGGATTGGCTCTCTACCAATCGCATTCTCATAGACTGCCGAGAAAAGAGACTGTTATTCCCAGACTCGGAGGAGCCTGAGTTGTTATCATCCCAAGGGGTTTTGAAGGAACTGCATGGTGGTGCGCAGTGCTTTGTGATTTTCACACATCTAGAGGTGGAAGGGGGAAAGATGGAGTCTGCTATACCGGTGGTGCAGGAATTTGAGGATGTATTCCCGGAGGAAGTACCAGGGTTGCCTCCCCACAGAGATGTGGAGTTTTCTATCAATCTAGTGTTGGGGACAGGTTCGGTATCGATGGCCCCCTATCGTATGGCTCCGGTGAAGCTGGTTGAACTCAAGAAATAGATAGAGGATTTATTGGGGAAATAGTTTATCTGACCCAGTACCTCACCTTGGGGAGCGCCGGTGCTACTGGTGAAGAAGAAGGATGGGAGTTCGCGGTTGTGTGTAGACTACAGGCAGTTGAACAAGATGACCATCAAGAACAAGTACCCCCTCCCGAGAATAGATGACTTGATGGATCAGTTGCATGATCCTCAGTGTTTTAAAAGATTGACTTGCGGTCGGGATATCATCAGATCCTAGTGAAAGTTGATGATGTACAGAAGACGGCCTTCAGGTCCCGGTATGGACACTACGAGTATGTGGTTATGCCTTTCGGTGTGACCAATGCTCCAGCGGTGTTCATGGACTACATGAACAGAGTTTTTAGGCCATTCTTGGATAAGTTTGTCATAGTCTTCATAGACGACATTCTTATCTACTCCAGGATTCGGGAGGAGCACGCAGAGCATTTGAGACTAATGCTTGGTGCCTTGAGAGAAACAATTGTATGCTAAACTGTCCAAGTGCGAGTTTTGGATGAACGAGGTACAGTTCCTGGGCCACGTGATATTGGCACAGGGCATTGCGGTGGATCCAGCGAAGGTTGATGCAGTGGTTAGGTGGGAAAGTCCCAAGTCAGCAACCGAAATCAGAAGCTTTGTGGGTTTAGCCGGCTACTATAGGAGATTCATAGAGGGATTCTCCAAGATAGTGGCACCCCTGACCCAACTTACTCGGAAAGACCAACCCTTCGTTTGGACGGATAAGTGTGAGGGAAGTTTCCAAGAGCTGAAGCGACGATTGACGAGCACCCCAATATTGGTTATCCCGGATGTTAGAAAACCCTTTGAGGTCTATTGTGACGCATCCCACCTTGGACTTGGTTGTGTTCTAATACAAGAGAAGAAGGCGGTGGCATATGCATCGAGGCAACTCAAGGTGCATGAGAGAAATTATCCCACTCATGACCTGGAGTTGGCAGCTATAGTTTTTGCCTTGAAAATTTGGAGGCACTACCTCTACGGTGCTCAATTCCGGGTATTCAGTAAAAACAAAAGTCTGAAGTATCTATTTGATCAGAAGGAGTTGAACATGAGACAGAGAAGATGGATGAAGTTCTTGAAGGATTATGATTGAGCTTTTGTACAATCCGGGGAAGGTGAACGTGGTAGCTGATGCTTTGAGTAGGAAGGCAGTGCACACCACTCACCTCACCATCAAGGAGGTGGAACTGCTGGAGAAATTCAGAGACATGAAACTGCAGGTGGAGTTGGAATCAGGATTCATTAAATGTAGTAACCTGACCATATCTAGTGACTTCCTGAACTCGGTTAGGGAAAGATAGTTATCGGATGCTAGACTGAATAGAATTAGAGAGCAACTAGGGTCAGAAGAGGCAAAGGACTTTACCTTGGGTAGTGATGGCATCTTTTGATTTCAGGACAGGGTGTGCGTACCCGATGATGTTGAGGTGAAGAAGTTGATCCTAGAGGAAGGGCACAAAAGTCGTCTTAGTCTACAACTGGGCATGACTAAGATGTACCAGGACCTCAAGGAAAACTTCTGGTGGCAGGGTATGAAGAAGGATGTGGCACAGTACGTGTCTGCCTGTCTAACCTGTCAAAAGGTAAAGGTAGAGCATCAAAGGCCTGGAGGGATTATGCAGCCCTTGGAGGTACCGGTGTGGAAGTGAGACAGCATCTCGATGGACTTCGTAACCCACCTACCACAGACTTTTAGAGGACATGACACCATCTGGGTCATAGTGGACCGACTGACCAAGAGTGCACATTTCTTAGCCATGAACCTGAGGATGTCTATGATTAAGTTGGCTCAGCTGTACATCAGAGAGGTTGTGAGGTTGCATGGGGTGCCTTCGAGCATTGTATCAGATAGAGATCCACGATTCACATCACGGTTTTGGCAAACCTTGCAAGGCGCTTTGGGAAGCAAACTCACGATGAGTTCAACATATCATCCGCAGACAGATGGTCGGTCTGAGAGGACGATCCAGTCACTTGAGGACTTACTGCGGACATGCGTACTAGATCATTTGGGTGCTTGGGATGAGGTGTTGCCATTGATTGAGTTCACTTACAACAATAGTTTCCATGCGAGTATCGGGATGGCACCTTATGAGGCTCTTTATGGCCGGAAGTGTAGAACTCCTTTGTGCTGGTATCAGGATGGAGAGGCGGTATTGGTTGGACCAGAGTTGTTGGAGCAGACCACCGAGAAGGTGAGACAGGTGAGAAACAGGATGGAAGCTTCACAGAGCAGGCAAAAGGCTTATGCGGACCGCAGGAGGAGGCCCTTGGAATTCGAGGCTGGAGATCACGTGTTCTTGAGGGTGACCCGAACCACGGGTGTGGATTGAGTAAAGTATGTTTTAATTCGTGGTTTTTGGCTGCTGTATAAGAAAACAGTGGCGGGTGCTGGTTTTCTCGCCCAAGCGAGCTAGTCTCGACCAGGCGAGACTATTAGAGGCTCGCCCAGGGTTCTGTTGCACGAATTGTCGCCTAGGCGACTTGTGTTTTTTTTAGCGAGGAGTGCTCTCGCCTAGGGGAGAAGGAACTCGCCTGAGCGAGACCTCGCAGAGTCACCTTGCCTCTTGTCGCGCTCTCGCCTAGGCGAGATGGGATCCGCCTAAGCGAGAAGGTTCCCCTCGCCTGAGCGACCCCTGCTAGCTTGGGCGAGGCAGCGGGCAGGTTTTGATGTTGCTATTGAGTGTTTCGCTGATGTGTGGTTTGTTATTTGATCCTATATGCCTTACGAGATGGGTTGTGTGATGATGGCCTGATTAATATGTTAGATTTGGAATGGAAATGGCATGTTAGTTGATTGGATATGAATTGAAAAGCATGGGTTGTGTGAACTATTGATTTTTTTTACATGATATTGTTGTTATGAGAAATACTGGATTGGTGGGTGGAACATGTTTAAAGTACGAGTAGGGCATAATTCCATGTCTCTTGTAATGAGAGATGTTGGTGGTGCCTCATCGGTTGGACGTAATCCCATGGGTCCTCTTAAGGGGAGTCATTGGTGGTGCCTCGACAAATGGACGTAATTCGACGGGGGGTCGTGGTGGTGCCACAGGGCCAGGGCATAATTCCACGAAGGCCACGTGGTGGTTCCTCTTGTAAGGGTATAATTCCGTGAATGTCTCACAGTGACGCCTCAATGCTAGGACGTAATTCCACAACCACGTGGTGGTGCCTCAAGTACATATCCGGATAGTCAAGTCTTAGGTTTGATATGGATGAGTACTTCATATGTGGGAGTCTGCTATGTATGTTTGAATGCTAATGGTATGTCGAGTGCATGATATGATGATTTCTTCGCTAGCTTACCCTTTTGCTTGCTTGTGTGTTATGTGTGGACTCTACCTTTGCGATGATCATCAACCTTGTTGATGTGAGCAGATGTGAGAACTCCTGGCATTGGTGATGGTAATAGGGATGTTGCAGCTTGACGCTCTGGACAGGTGTTGGGCCCACTGTGGGGCCCATTACCGGTGGATCCTATTATTTATGTTTTCTTGTATGAACAAGACCTAGTATTCTTAATTGTGTTATGTTCAGTATATTTCTGGTTGGGCCATGTGGGGACCTTTTCTTGTAATCCGGTTTTATTGACGTGTTGTATACATTCCTACCCTACACCCCGTACTCTCTGATTATTCATGTATGTGATGTTTTATTAATTGAGGTTATTCAGTTTTTGGAACGTTACAGTTATGTTCGTAGTTAGTGTTGTTTCCCTCACTTGATCTTCTTGTGCCAATCGGTGATGGAACACCACTTCTAACATCTGGTACCTAAACTAAATAAAAAATTACTTATAAGTTCATTAATTTCAATATTTATTGTAATAAACTAATTTAATTTCTTAAGTAAACTACTAAGTTTTACCTGATTAAGTGAGGGGTGTACCAAACCAACAACCACAGTAGCAAAATGCTCAAGAATGTCATCTCTAGAAGCGATCTAGCTCATTTTCCATTTTTACAAACTTGTCCTCCATAATTATTGATGTTGCACTGCATGAAGCAAAATTTATACCATTTAACCTTGGAAGGGAATGCTTAAAAGCAAGAGTAGCATAAGCTTCATGTGACAATTCTAGAACTCAACTTGGATGCTCCTTACCAAAAATGACACCAATTGAATCATTTGGAGATATATATGGTGCAATCTCTGGGTGTTTCAACAATAACTCATCTATTTTTTCCTACATTAAATTACAATAATAGTTCATAATTAATCATGCACTAGTAGTTGGTCCAATCTTAAATAAGCAAACCCATAGTTAATTCAATCTCATATCAGGAAAGCAATAGTTAATTCAATCTTAAATCAGAAAAGCAATAGTTAATTCAATCTCAAATCAAAAAACATGATATTGTTCTTTAGAGGTTACAAGAATTTTAGAATTTGCCTTTTGGTTCACATTTTATAACGTGTCACATTCATTTTAAACAGGCCACACCAGATATTCATAGACCAAAACTCGGACTAACACTTGAAACATTTGAAGGCATTATGATATAGTCATTGCATCGACAAGGAAGATGTATTCAGTGAATAGGAAAATGTTATTGTGCTTAGAAAGGCAGCATTCAATGTCACTAGATAAAGCTTCGTGCTTGCATTGCAATGAAAATTCATCTAACTTTCCTGTAAAGTTGCCATTCTGACATGGTCCAATACACAAAAAAACAAATGTGAAATGGGTCAACTTAGGAATAAGTGAAGATCAATCTTAGAAATAGTGCTTACAAAAAAAGGAAGGCGTGAGTGATTATTTAATTAAAGATAAGATAATTGCATAGTGAAGTAGCTTAATCAAGTAGTGTGGCACACTAAGGACAACATTCTTTAGTGGTTGACCTCATGCTTAGATAAGTTACAAAATGTGCTTAATAGACAAAAGTTGTAAGAACCAAAAATCCTTTATAGTAGACTAGGTTTCACCGACCTTATTAATTTTTCCTTTCCCCTACCACCCACTGCCACTGCCAACTAGTTGTTGGCTTCCTTGTTTGTTTTTTTGTATGTTAGATAATTGGATCGATACATCTTTCAAAAAAACAAATAGAAGTACACTCGGAAATTTTCCTTGATCAAAGCAAAAGAAATAACTATCTCAGAAGAACAAAAAATTTATGCTACCTAGGGTTTCAGGTATCCAGAGAAACGAATCTTCATGCACGTAGAGCTTCATGTATGTAGAGAAATGAAACCCTTAGAGACATTTTGCAAAATGTTTTTTTGCAAATGAGAGACATTTGAAATGACAAGAAGTAGGAAAATGGAAAATGGAGACGGAAGGAAGTTGAACAGAGGAATAGTTTTACCAAAAAACCTTTCAAAGGGACAGGTGTCGATAATTTCAAAGGGGTTATTTGAGTAATATTCAAAGGTGTTTCTTTTGGTATATTTTAGAAGCATACTTGTTAAGTTGAAATTAAAAAAAAAAATTGATGGGTGTTCACTACAAGAAATATGGTTATTATCTACACCAGTAATTCGTAGGTAATGGGTAATTTTCGTAGCTAATATGATGTTTTCTACGAATTACCTACGAACAAAATTTCGTAGGTAGAAGACTGGTAGCTAACTTTATCTACGAAATATGTGTTCGTAGATAACTTACCTATGAACTTTATCTACGAAATTGTGACATCAGAAAAATTATCTACAAAAACAACTCCTAGGAAATGTATTTGAATTATCTATGAAAGATTTCGTAGGTAAATGCGTATTACTGCTATGTCTTTCCCTCTCATCTATTCATCCATCCAAGGATGAGACAAGGCCAACTCAAGGATAAAGCAGATAAAACATTCGCCTTTAACACTCCCAGAAAAAAAAATCCTTCAAAAAAATTATTAGCACTAATATTACTTTATTAAATTAATTATAAAATTATGTTTAAGAAAAAATGCCTCAAAATTTTTTTTAGTACTAATATACCTCTACTAAATTAATTATAAAATTATGTTTAAGAAAAACAAAATACCTAAAAAACATTTGGTACTAATATATCTTAATTAAATTAGTTATAAGTTTATGTTTGCTAATAAAATTTAATTAAATTGTTATTAGTGTTTGACAATTTGTATTGGTATTTACTACACCTAGGCGGCCTAACCTGACTACAACCATGAGATCTGCCTACATAACTCCTCAAGGACGCAAACGATCACCATGTATGTCGAACAAGCAAGATTAAGGGGCCTAACCCGCTAACTTAAGAAAATCGAACGAGAATTTGATAGACCTAAAACACACTACCAATCAGGCCCCTAGGCCCACAATAATCAAACTGTGGGCCCTGGGTTTGGCCCAAACCCATCTGCGGCCCAATCAAAAGCTCAACCTATGATGTGGCCAAACATAATTAATAATTTATAAATATGCATGGACCCCACAAATTAAAGGTACGCATTCATTAATCCCTTAATCACGAGATTTGACTTTCTGAGGAATTCCTTGCTAACTTGAGTGTCGGAGTCTTCTCCGCAGGTAACCCCTCTTGGGTTCGGACCGGTACGAGCCAACACGTCTGAGGATAGCATGCATCAGCCGAAGAGGAGCCTACTGAGGAGATTGTGGATTGAGGTAAGGTAGTATTTGTGTTTGACGTCTCTTATTTGTTCTCCGCAGGAACATGTATTAAAAATATATCTTTATTAAATTAATTATAAGTTTATGTTTGATAATAAAATTTAATTAAATTATTATTAGTATTTGCGAATATTTATTGGTGTTAAAAATGATATTTATTATGTTAAAAAATTTTCTCAATAAATTATAATTTAAAATAAAAAGAATAATTAATTGTCTTTATTCTCTTATAATCAATATTGAATTATTTTCTTCTTTTATTTATGACTTTATTTCTATCTGACTTCAATTTTGATTTGATTTGATTTTTTATTTCTATGTGACTTCAATTTTGGTTGTATTTTATCTCTTTGTAACTTCAATTTTGATTTTATTTTCTTCTTTTATTTCTCAATGACTTCTCATTTACTTATTTCACTCATTACCTATCCTTACTTTCTTATATTCTAGAGTTCTTCTTTTGAGAGTTTTGACAGATTTTGTAACGTCCCAATTAAATAGATAAATCTAATTTAATAAAACGTCGCATACATATAAAAAATATCCAAAGAGTACAGAGTTTGGGGTATGAAAGTTTACAGTTATCCAATCATACCCACACTGAAAACAGAGGCACTACATTGCCTAGAACCAAATACAACATTTCAATAGTGACTCAAAGATTCGCCCATAAACAGGGAGATTACAAAACTAAATACAGCTTCTTCAAACTTAGGCTCAATAGTGAGCCCGATATCCATCCATGATCATCAAGCTACAACATCCCCATTGTCACTACAATTACCAGAGGTTTCCACATCTGCTCACATCAATAAATTGATGATCATCGCGAAAGGAGAAAGACCACACACAGACATACAAGCAAACAAAAAGGGTAACCTAGAGTAAAAGATTATTTTATCACACAACTAAACATGAAATTCAAATTCAAGAATACATATCAGTCATCCAAACATGTGATAGCAAACCAATTAAGACTTTAAGACTCGACTATCCAGATACATATGATGAGGCACCACCACGGAACCTTCGTGGGATTACGTCCTGGTCGTGAGGCACCATCATGAAACCTTCGTGGAATTACGTCCTGGTTGTGAGGCACCACCACAAAACCTTCGTGGAATTACGTCCTTACATGAGGCACCACCATGAACTCTCACCACGAAATTCATGGAATTACGTCCATTATATGATGCACCACCATGAACTCCAACTATGAGAGTCATTGGATTACATCCTATACACACCTTGTCTATGTTTCATAAACCAAATCATAGAGTTCTCATGCATACCAGTCTCATGTCATTTTATATATATAAATAACCAACCATACAAACATATCTCATACCAAGCTCATGCCAAACACATCAAATTCTAGCCCCAAAGTAGATATGGCATCATAACTTGAACTGTTTAAAGCACACATCACCCAATCATGTGAAACTTACGCATATACACTCGACTCTGTCAATCTTGCTCAAGATAAAGAGCCCTCGCTTAGGCGAGAGGAACCCCTCGCTCAAGCTACCTGCTCTCGTCTGGGTGAGACTGTGAATAGAGAGCACGTCGAGGTTTTGCTCAAGCTAGCCCAACTCGCTCAAGAGAGACTACTCTCGCTCAGGCGAGTGGCCATCGCTTAGGTGAGCCCTCGAAACAGAGAGGGGGTGAGCTGCTGCTGTTCTCCCTCAGGCGAGAGGTCCTCGCTTAAGTGAAAGCTTTCATTTTGAGCGACCAACCCGCTCGCCTAGGCGAGTTCAGCGGAACTCACTACCTTCGCTCGTGCAAAAACATATTCAAACCATCATAACAATGCAAGCAACATGTTATCACGCAATAAACAATATACATCAACCACCCAAAGCATACAACAAACCAGACAGGCATAATAACTTGAAAATAGTAGAACCCTAGCTTCCCTTACCTTTTTGGAAAGCTACTGTGAGGGGTTTGGCATAAGCAGAAAAGAAACCCAGCCCCTTGAACAGATTCGCGAGGGTGGAGACAAAACCCTAGCAGAGCTTGCGGCTGTAGTTTCTAAGAGGAAGGAGAGAAGCTAATTTCTGAAAAGTGGGAGCAATGAGAGTGTTAGGCTGGTTTAGGGGTTTTGGAACACCCTATGGGCCAGCCCTAGGCCCAACAGATTGGGGCAGCCCCTAAACATTGGGTAGAAAATAAATGGGCCTTACAGATTTCATTGTTTGAATCTCATACTGTCGATGTGTACTCGTCCTTTTATTTTCATTTGTGGTTAGTGTGTTTTCCTTTCTATTTGTGTTAATGTTGTTGTTATTCTATTTATTGAATTTGCATTACGATTAGAAATATGTTTCTTTTGCTTGATTTTGTTTGGAAATTAGAGTTAGGGTTCTAACTGAGAAGAACAATAATTTGTTTAAGTTCTTTTATTCATGATTAATCTCAAAACAAACTTTAATGGTTTATGAAAAATTTGAGACTTGAAAAAGAGAAAGAGACTTGAGACTTCCATATAATACAAGTTTACGATCGAGTTTACTTTCTTCACAACTAGAACCAGGTTTTGTTGTTTCAACTTATTCTTTTTATATACTTATTTTTATTTGTGTTTTATATATTATAATTTTTTTTTTTATATATATATATATATATATATATATATATATATATATATATATGGATATGTCAACTAGAAAATTTGAATTATGTTATTCAAAAATTTAGAAGAAGAGAAAAGTTAAGGGTAATTACATCACAAAAATAAGTTATGAATAAATTTATAAAATTAGATAAGAAAAGTGGATTAGAAACTACAAGTAGGTACTCTTTGAATAAACAAAATAATAACAAGATAGATAATTATTAGGTGAAAGCAACAATATAAACTTTTGGTTTTTTATTTAGTGTTAAAAAATTAAAGTCACTATATTGTCCACTTTTGAAAAACAAATGCTTAAATCTTGAATGTGTAAGACCCGTGAAAACTAATTAATTAAATAATTAATTAATTAATAAATGTGGGTAGTGGGAGTCTTTATGAAATTTAATGCTAGTTATTGTGATGTGGAATAGTACTAGCTTAAATGATTGAAAGTACTTAATTATTTGATAGGACTTAGGTTCAAGTCTTATGTATGCCAATTATTTATAATTATTTTAATAATGTGTTGGATCATGATGAGTGATAACATAATTATAGAATTGTGTGAATTATCACGAAACATGAATTGGTTGAATGGTTGTGCATTGATTTGACATTGGCATGGTTATGGATTCGAATCTTGGTAAACCCACATTAAACTTTCTTTTTGCTAGAATTATGTTGCCATGAATATGAAAAGCCATAAAACCCTAGCAGACAAGGGAGGCTGGAAAATCATCATATTGTGCTTGTCATTGTGTCATAGTCTGAGGAATACAAAATTGGAGAGTGATTAAAGAGGAACTCCCAAGAACCTCCATTTTTAGCAAAGAAATTCAGGTTAGGGGAGCTTTTACGCGTTAAATAGAGTAACCTTACACATTAACTTTACTTTAAGTCTGATTGGCATGCTAAATAGAGTAACCTTACGCGTTAATTCCATGTTTAAATTTGATTGGCATGCTAAATAGAGTAACTCTACGCGTTAATTTGATTTTAAGTCTGAAATGATAAATAGAGTAACTTTATGCGTTAATTTTAAGATTAAGTCTAATTGGCACGCTAAATTTAGTATGATTATGCCTGAGATTTTATTCCATTAAGTTAGTATTTCTGAAAATTTCCAAAAACTATCTAGCCGACAATGAACTGTCGCCAGACAATTATTTCCTTTCTAGGCCATTTTGGGTTCTTGTAGAGGAACCCTCTGCTAAAAATTATCGTTAATAGACTGTTTGACCAACGTTGACCCGCCTTTGCCCAGAGTTAACTGGTTGACCAGTCTTGACTCTTTGACAGTCCATTGAGAGACTGCCACGTGTCAGGGTAGTCTCTCTCTCCAGAATTAGAGTTTCCCATGTGCTCCTACCATGTTTGACGATTGCTGCGATGGTGGCGGAGCGAACTGTCACAAGTGATTTTTGGCAACGTGTTGACGAGAAGACGCTGGTTCGAGGTTGTTCGATATGCACAACAGAACGGAAATGTTGAACAACGATTGTAGTAGCGTTTGAGAAGGTGCATGTGCGTGAGTGGTTGCGCGAAGGTAACGGGATTATCGTGGTGGCTGCAGAAACGACATAGGTGTTGGACCGTGACCTGAACGGGGAAGATGGTGGGGTGGCATGACGGGACGAGGTGAGTTGCAACAGTGTTGCGTGGCTGTCGCGGGGTACACGAATGGGGCTGCAATGGCAGATTTTTGGCAACGTGACGATGCAGAGAAGACGAGGCGCAGCGGAAATGGTGGCCTGAGGTTGACGGCGTCGTGGTTCTGTGAATTGTGGAGGCTGATTCGAGCTGGTGCGCGTTGGTGCTGCAAGGGTGGTTCCGGCAACACGACTGTGAAGATGGTGACTGCGTGCATGAAGGACGTTGGTGGCTGCTGTTCTGGTGAGGGTGAGAGAGAAGGAAAATTTAGGGTTAGGGTTTTGGTTGTGTGAAGGAGAGAGACTAATGAGGTGTCATTCCATGACCCAATTGCAAAAAGGGGTGTAAAAAATTAAAATTGGAGGTGCATTTAGCTCCAGAAATATTCCTTTTCAGAAATAGATAGCCCAATTGCAGAAGGCGGTGTTAAAAAGAAAACTAGGGGTGCATTTAGCACCTGAACTATTCCTATCCAAAATTATGATTTTGGGACTTATTTTATGACTTGAAATATTCACAATTTACACTCTTAAGGACGTAAATTAAATTATAGTTGCATTATTAAACTCAAGAATATCCAATAATATAGTATGCAACTAAATACAATTCTTAGGAGCAAAAATGATATTAAATCCCCAAAATTTAAACACTTAATGAGAGCAAAGGTTCGACCCATCATACTCTTCAGGTGGTTTGGGAGCGGGCAGCGCCTAGCGGTACGTGTCCCCCACTTGGCGATTTTACTGCAGCAATATTGGTATCCTTACTCTTGACGTGCGTGATCTACAAAGCTTTAGTGATGCCTTAAAGGTCGGCTTGCTGGTGTTCATTGAGTTGTGGCTCAGAACGTATCCCTTGATTTTAGCTCGGGATAGGGGTTAAGCACGTGGCATTCCTCGAGTGTGGCTCGGAATGGCATCTCTCGAGTTGAGCTCGGGATGGAGGATGAACACGAGGAACCCTTGAGTTGAGCTCGGGTTGGTGAGTGTTGTCGATGTGAGTGTGATGGTTGTGGCCAGTACAGATGGGTCTAGATGGATTTCCCTCCTCAGTGATTAACTGACGAGTTTGGTAGTCTTGGGGCGTTACGAACTATGTTCGTATTTGAGAACTTCACTTGGCGTTATGGTGTGTGATCCGTAGCATAGTTTCCCGAACGTGCTCTATCGGTTGTGGTTGATAGGTATGGCAGCAAGACATCTTGAGGTAGTCACTAGAAGACGTAGAACACGGTTAACATGATTGTGGCCAGGTGGTATGAAATCAAAGGATGAAATTCCTATGGTGTGATTGTGTGATATATATATATATATATATATATATATATATATATATATATATATGAGTGTGTGTGTGTGTGTGTGTGTGTGTGCGCTATAAAAATATATGGTTATTTTGTTAGCTCATCTATCTGCTTGTGTGTGGCAATGATCGCATACGCGATATACGTGAGCAGATGATATTGCAGGTGGGACTGGTGAGGTGTAGAGCCGGAGCGGGGCTAATCTTGGGAGATTTTTATCAGAGCTTTTATGTAGTTTTATGATTTCAAATAAATTGTAATTGTGGATATTACTGGACTTTTGGATAATTATGGTCTTACTTATACTTATGGATTTTGGTTTATTATTTAAAGTAATAAAAGTTATAAATTTCCCGTGTTCTTGGGAAATGAAGTTTTATTAATTAACAATAAATTATTATTTCTTTATTTTATTAATTAAAATTCGTAATATCCGGTCGGGATCTTACAGGATGTTTTCTTAATTTATTCGTTAGATACGCGCAACAAAAATGCAACTTGTAATATATTGTTGCTAAGTTGGCTTGAAACAATTTCTTGATTCAAAGTTATTTGATTTTATGAACATTCTATGATCTTATGATATCAGGGACAGAGCTAGATTTATGCGAGGAGACTTCTGGTTTGAAAATGGATACTTCAAGGATCTAATATAATATACAAATAAGAACCTAACAATCAGAAACATTTGAATATTTTATTATTTTGTCAACAAAAGCATTCAAATTTTGTTTACCACAATGGGAAACCACGTATGTGTCATTTAGTGATTGATTTGGAGCTGAAAAAAAACAACTTTTACCTCTCTCTCTTTTTGTCTCAGCCTCATTTCCTCTCATTTTACTCTTCATCTCAGTCTTCTTCTTCTGTCAGTCTCACCTCTCTCTCTTCCTCTTAGCCTCACAAACTTTTCTTCTTCTCTCTTACTCTATCACTCTCCGTCCTCCATCTCTCTTACACAAATTTTGTTCTTCTCTTTGATTTTGAGTTACGTTTTTGTTCTTCTCTTCGATTTTGTGTTCTTCTACCATATTAACCTACTTTTGTTTGTTGTATTTGTGTGTTGGATGGATGTTTTGCTCTCAGATTCATGAACATCGTGAAGAACACAAGAAAGGTAACAACATTTTTTCTTCTCTGCGATTTTTTGTTCTTTTACTATAATTAACTATTTTTCTTTGTAGTTTTTCTCTATTGGATGAATGTTTTACTATCAGATTTATGAGCACCGTGAAGAGCACAAAAAAGGTAACAACTTTTTTCTTCTCTGCGATTTTTTGTTCTTCTACCGTATTTAACTTTTTTTTGTAGTTTTCCTCTATTGGATGGATGTTTTGCTCTCAGATTCATGAGCATCGTGAAGAACCGAAAAAAAGGTAACAATTTTTTTTCTTCTCTACGATTTTGTGTTTCTCTACCATATTTAACTATTTCTTTTTTTTGTAGTTTCTCTATGTTGGATTGATGCTTTGCTATTAGATTCATGAGCACCGTGAAGAACACCAAAAAGGTAACAACTTTTTTTCTTCTCTATGATTTTTTGCTCTTCTACCATATTTAACTATTTTTTTATTGTAGTTTTTCTCGAATGTTTTGCTCTTAGATTCATGAGCACCATGAAGAACAGCAAAAAAGTAACAAATTTTTTTCTTCTCTACGATTTTTTGTTCTTCTACTATATTTAACTATTTTTCTTTGAAGTTTTTCAACGTTTGATGAATGTTTTGCTCTCAGATTCATGAGCACATGTGAAGAACACCAAAAAGGTAACAACTTTTTTTCTTCTTTGTGATTTTTTGTTCTTCTAACAATTTTTGTTTTTAATTTTTCTCTATAGGATGGATGTTTGCTCTCAGATTCATGAGCACTGTGAAAAACACTGAAAAGGTAACAACTTTTTTCTTTCTATGTGACTTTTTGTTCTTCTATCATATTTGACTATTTTTCTTTGTAGTTTTTCTCTGTTGGACGAATGTTTTGCTCTCAGATTCATAAGCACTATGAAGTACAAAAAAGGTAACAAATTTTTGCCTTCTCTACTATCTTTTGTTCTTCTACCATATTTAACTTTTTGTCTTTGTAGTTTTTCTCTATTGGATGGATGTTTTGCGCTCATATTCATGAGCACCATGAAGAACACTTTACAACTTTTTTTCTTCTCTACGAATTTTTGTTCTTCTACCATATTTAACTATTTTTCTTTGTAGTTTTTCTCTAATCTTTTGCTCTCAGATTCATGAGCACAGTGAAAAACACCAAAAAGACAACAATTTTTTTCTTCTCTGCATTTTTTAGTTCTTCTACTATATTCAACTAATTTTATTTGTAGTTTTTCTACGTTGGATGAATGTTTTGCTCTCAGATTCATGAGCACATATGAAGATCATAAAAAAGGTATCAAATTTTTTTCTTCTTTTTGATTTTTTGTTCTTCTACCATATTTAACCATTTTTTGTAGTTTTTCCCTATTTGACGGATGTTTTGTTCTCAGATTCATGAGCATTGTGAAGAACACAAAAAAGGTAACAACTTTTTTCCTTCTCTTCGATTTTTTGTTTTTCTACCATATTTGACTATTTTTCTTTGTAGTTTTTATCTGTTGGACAAATGTTTTGCTCTCAGATTTATAAACACTACGAAGAGTACAAAAAAGGTAACAACTTTTTTCTTCTTTGCGATTTTTTGTTCTTCTACCATATTTAACTATTTCTCTTTGTAGTTGTTTTCTGGTGGATGGATGTTTTGCTCTCAGATTCATGAGCACCGTGAAGAACACCAAAAAGGTAACAACTTTTTTTTATGCGATTTTTTGTTCTTCTACCATATTTAACTAAATTTTCTTTGTAGTTTTTCTTTGTTGGATGAATATTTTCCTGTGAGATTCATGAACACCGTGTATAACACTAGATTCATGTTTTTTTTTCTTAAACTTTGGTTTTGTTTAGATGAAAAAATGGTGGAAAATTTCAAAGATTTAAGAGCTCTTGAAGGCCACAAGCAAGTCCCTCAAGCACAAAACTTGCAACATGATTTCCACTATTGTATGTATTTTACCATTTTTTTTTGTTTTCTTATCAAAGTTTCAATTTTTACCCAACTCTGGTTGTTTTCTTCTTTCTGACTGGACAGATTCATGTCTCTCAAGCACAAAACTTCATTATTTTTTGTTTTCCATCAAAGTTTTGATTTTTACTCAATTCTCAATTCTTTTCTTCTTTTTGATTGAACATTTTTTTTTGTCATTCTTCAATGACCGTTCTTCTTTGTTTTTGTTAAACAAAGCTCAATTTTTTTACATTATGTTTTTTTATACCAATTTGTGTTTTTTAGACGTCTTCATCTTTACTCACCATGTTTGAAGTTTGGTTTTACGAATATTGTTTGAGTACACTTCTTTTTTCTCTATCAAAACACTTTAACCATTTTTATGTATATTTTTTGTCTCTCTTCACTACCATTTCTGGTCTTTTATTCTTTTAGTTTTACGAATATTGTTTGAGTACACTTTTTTTTTTCTCTATCAAAACACTTTAACAATTTTTTTTTATATTTTTTTGTTTCTCTTCACTACCATTTTTAGTCTCTCTTTTTTTCATTTTTGATTGTTTTCATTGTTTATTTCTTCTTCTTTTTTGTTGTGTTCTTTTTTCTTTTTTGATGAATCTGAATTTTTTCATACTCTTCATGTGAGTTGTTATTGTCATTGAAGGTAATTAATTATAATTAATTGTACCTTTTGTATATTTAATCATTAGTTTGAATGTAATTATTTCATTTTTTATTTCTTTAATAATATTGGATTTATTTTATATTTATAATTATATATTTCTTAGTGCGTCTTTCGAGCCAAACCTTTTACAAACATATACATATATAAATGGACACTACACCAAGTCTACTAGCTGCAAAGTCTAAAGACAGTTTCGTTACACTTCATTTAGAAGAAAAGATACATATTTGACTATAATAATTTTCTTTTTGTCAAATAAGTACTTATGCATTACAAAGATACTTTAAAATTATAATTTAATTTTGAAATTGAAGTATAAAGTAATATTTTTATGACCTGTTCAGATCTGTGAATGATTGTTGAAAAAAAAAATTATGTCTTAAGTAACTTTTGTATCTTCCAAAGCATATGTGTGAACAGATAACTGCATATCTCTTTGAGCACACCTTTTAGTTACAACAATTAATCATTTCCAACACATCCAATGCTCTCTTGCAATCTTCTCATACTGAGTTCTTATTATTTAGGATTATTATTTTATTATCTTATGAATAATATTTTACTACTTTAATTTTAATATAAGACATAATTATTAATATTTTGTAATCTTTGTTTTTATTATTTTTTTACTTCTATGATTATTTAATATTTGTTATTTATTATTTAGTAATATATTACAAGATTCAGTTTAACTTAATTTAATTCAATTATATATAAACACTATTATTTTTATTGCAAAGTAATAATAAAGACATATATTGGAAAGTGTGTTAAGTCTTTTGGTAATATTGCAATAAATATAAGTATATAACATTTGAGATTATAAGTTATCACTTTTAGGAACGTGACTTAAATACTTTTTTAATATCAAAAGGACACACTTATTTTTTCAATATTGTTTTTTCAAAAAACATGTTTTTCCATCTTGTTATAAAGTCATTATTTTAATTAAATAATAATAATAATAATAATAATAATATTAACCATAATAATAATCATATCAATAACCATAATAATAATAATAATAATAGTAACAAATATTTTTAATGTTTACAAGTAAAATATATATTTATACTTATCCATGCGATTGAAAATTTACTTTTATTATATAATCAGTTAATCTTTATTATATAATCGCTTAAACATAAATATTGAACTTCAAATTTTTTTAACTTATATATTAATATGCATTTTTGGTAAAGTGTAAAGCAATTAGGTCAAATTTAAGTAAATAGAACACTTAAAAAATATAATTAATTTTGCAAAATAAAAAATAATTTTGACCTTCATATATACTTATATATCTATCAACTTAAAGAAAACTTTAATTGATTTTGGGAAATTCAAAATTCATTGTTTGATAATTTGATAAACTAAAAAGTATGTTTTTTTTTTAATTTAAATTAAGCTTCTTAAGGAAGCTTTGTACAATGTCCAACACTGTTACGGTCTCCATCATTAATTATCAAAGTAAAGTGTGCATGTTCTTGAAATGATTACCAAGTTCTTCTTTTTTTGTCTTTAGGATTTGAAATGAGCATTTTGTATTATTTGTTGACTCTAAAATTTTAATTTTTTTATTTATTTTTATATTTATATTAATGCAAAAGTCCAACTTCAAATTTGTATTGGTAACTGAAAAGTCCAACCACATGTCAAACCCTCATATCTTGGTAATTGTAGTCCACATTTAATTGTTATGTTGACTCATTCCTTCTTCATGCTTTCGAAGAAGACATATCTTTTTTAGATAATGATATTTTGACCCCCTTTTTTTGACTCAATTCTAACTAGAGATGTCAAAATGGGTTTCAACCCGTGAGCCAACCCGGCTCACCACGAGTTCGAGCCGGGTTGGGTTGAGAAAAATTCAACTTTTTTAAAAGTGGGTTGAACTCAACCCGGCTCACTTAACCCACGGGTTAAACGGGTTCGAGCCGGGTTGAGGATGGGTTGACTCACTTAACCCACCAACAATATTTTACAATGTTTTTTTAATTTTTTTTAATAATTATTTATTATTTCTAATTATATAGGTTCACAATTTCATATTTTTAAATGTTAGAATGTTGCTCAGTAATATTTGAATAATTTGAATGTTTTATTGAATAACATGATAGAAAATGTGTAATATTAACCATGTTTTCTTGGACTATGTAGACATTTTCTTGAAACAATTCATCATATATTGGTGGTGAGCAAGATGAAAATATTGGTTCTTGATTTTATTGTGATTGTCATCTCATAAATTGTTCAAAAAATTATTTAAATATTTGAATACTTAAAAATAAATACATAAATAATTTTTTTATTTGGGTTCCCACTTAACCCACCAACCCGTGGTGGGTTGAGCCGAGTTGCAAAATTTCTGACTCACCATAAAGTGGGTCAGGTTGGGTTCACTCATTTTCAACCCGGCTCATGGTGAGCCAACCCGTGTGAGCCGGGTTGGCTCACTTTGACATGTCTAATTCTAACCCATTATTCCAATCACCCTTAGATCATCACATCACATAAAAAAATAAAAAATAGATAAATAAATGGTGATTAAAGTGATGAGTTAAAAGTGGGTCAAAACATTATTATTCATATTTTTGTTCAGGTTGAGAGTCACAAAATTAACATCAATATCAAAGTTCTTTACAATATATTATAATTGGAAAATATGATATTTTATTTTTTTATTTTCCAAATTATGAAAATATGTGTTTAAAATACATTATTTAATGATTAATGCTCAAATGTTGGTTACGTTTTAATATTTGATTTTATTTTACCATATTATGAAAATATTACTTTCAAATAAATTACTTAATAATTTTCGGTTACTTAATGGTTACATCGATCTAATCAACTAATTGAAATTTATTATATAATCTTTAACTTTAAATACAAAAGATAGGTACATACGATGCAAATAAAAGTATTATTAAATTTTATAACCAAAAGAATAAATATAAAATTTTCCTTCTACAAAATATATGTATTAGTTGAACATCGCACAACATACCAACCATTATGATTTTTTTGGACTCGGTGAACATTGTGAAAAATCAATCAAATTTTCACATTCGACTTACTTTATCTAGATTAAGTAAATAAATAGAATTTTGAAAAAAAAAAAATGAAACTATGATGCCTGGATGACATCTTCCTCATAAAAACTAAAACACCAAAGCCAATAAACTCTAGGAAAGAATCAAACTAGATTTTTATTCAATTTTTTAATATACATAATGATCATGCATGTAATCATAATACTAAGTGTAAAATTTTATTTAAAAAACACCAAAGTATTATATAGTAAGAAAAATAAATCTTAATACATATTTTTAATTTAAAAATAATAAAAATTAAATATATGTTATAATACATAATAATAAAAATAAGAATAATAATATTTAATAATAATATAATAACATATTACCACTAATATAATAATAATAATAATAATTAAAATATAGTGTAAAAAATAAATAAATAACCGAATAATGACACTATAAATAAATTAAAAATAAATTAAATATTAAAAAAACATATCCTTTACAATTTATTTTATGCAATTGTATTTTAAAACAAAATCAATTATTAAGTTAATTATATTATTTACAATTTCTTATTTTAAAGTAAAGTTTGTAAATAAAGTTTGAAATATGAATTTGTGCTAAAACTTAACAATTTTACCATATGAATTCACTAGACGAGTTCATTCTACTATTTATATATTTTTTTCACCGTTTTGTATCTCCAAAGGAAATGATAATATTAGTATTAATATTGGATATTCATTAACTTTCTTTTCTAAATTTTAATAATAATATTAATATTAGAAATTTATTTTTAAAATAAAAAAAAATATTACAATTTTTAAAATACTAATAATATATATGTTCACACATAGACTGGGCCTCCATATAAACATTGTAATGTTTGGTTAAAAAATTTTAAAAATTGTACTTGGGTGATGTATTTTATAAATTATAAATTATATATTTTCATATTAAAGTAATATTTTCTTTAGTTTGTGGTTGTTTAAGGAGTTGTTATAAATCTGGGAAAAATTTCAAGATCAACAATTTTTATGTTACACTTGGATTTTAAACTAAAGGAAGAGGGACATTACATTCTAACAAAATTATTTGGTTCTTTTATCTTTTGATTATTTATCTCTTAAATGTTTATAAATTTAGCCTTTTCAAAATAATAATCATTTTATTTTTAAACATGAATGAAAATATTTTTAATGATTAAAACATTTATTTTTACAATCAATTATTTAATTTGTTTTCAAAAAAATTGTATTATAACCAATTAATTCCATCAATTGTTTTGAATTTTTTAACTATGAATGGATTGTTTTTTATTCCATTATTTTTGAAATCTTTTAAATTTATACATTTTCAATTAATAAGTATATGATTAATTTTTAAATATTTGTTATCAATTAATTGATTTTATTAATTATTTTAAATCTATTTAATTATGAATGAATTTTTTGAGTTTATACATTTTAATTTTATTTTTCATACATGTATTCTTACATTTATTTTAATATTAATAAAAATATTATTTTTATTTTAATAAATATGTATATAGTGTATTCAAACCTTTTCTTTAATTATTAATAGATATTATTATTATTATTATTGAGAAATTTAATATATAAATATGGTACTTATATATCAAAATTTATTATCTCATTAAAATTATTTTTTATAAAATTATATATAAAATCAAACATATGACAACAAATAAATAGTATATATGTATGGATAAAAGATTTACTATTTAAATCATAGATATATCAATTAACTTTCGTTTATTTTATAAATTGTTTTAAAATTATTATTGAATCACTTTGTTATTATTAAATAGAAAGGAAAACAGATAAACTACATTTTGATAATAATTTTAAAAGATAAGTTATAATTTAAAATTTAAACTATACAAAAAGAAGTAATATTTTTTTTAATTAACATTTATAAATTTAAAATTTAAAATAGAAAAAAACTGATAAAAATATATTAACAAAATTTAAATTTAAAATTCAATAAAAAATAGAAAAACGATTAAAAAAGAAGAGTCCACCTAATAAAGTTTTATTTTAATATAATATATAACTTAAAATTTTAATCGTAAATTTTAATTCCTATATTCCAAATATTTAATTTTATACAATTATTAGTATAATATCTTACTACTATTTCTGGTATTATGAAGATACACCTCATTAATAATTTCATATACTCAATATTACCAAAATCTATATTTATTATTATCTTCATAAATACATAATTATAACAATAATTATACATTATTTCTCTTAACACAATTTTATACAAAAAAACCATGATATTTTTGTAATAAACCACCAAATGTAGACCAACTATAAATACTAATAAATATGATAATAATGTATAGATAATTGACTTCAAACTATTTAATAATATTTCATGAAATTAAAAATATAGTATGTGTTAATAGGTATTTTATAGATATTTTATAAAAGAATATAATAAATTTAGAAATAATATGTATGTATTTAATAATAATTCCATTTAAAACTAATTTGTTGTTATAGATTAAAATTAATTTATATATTACTAAATGTTAAATATACACAAATAATAATAATTTTAATTAAAAATTAATAATTTAAGTAGGAAAAAAATAAAAAGCGTAAGATGATAGAAGTTGCACCTCATTATCTAATTTATTTTTCTCCGCATTTGATTAAAATATATTTTACAAGTTAAATTTCTGAATCTTCTTCATCCTTCTTAAAAAATTTATGGTATTCTCTCTCCTCTTAACCCTATTACATATTTCTCTTTTATCTATGCATAAAAGTGTGTCGCCCTTTCCAAGAAGGTTATTTCTAGCACGCATAACAGGGCAAAATGTTGCTACTATGGTGTTAATCATTGTTTTTTAAAGCCAAGGTAAAAGAACTACTGCATCATAGTCTTTATTTCTTTTCTGACTTTCAAGGAATATAATATTCTCTTGACAATGGTTCTTTAAAATGTTATCTTATTTTATTGTAGGGTATCAATTTATTATGTAGTCAATTACTTTCGTTTCACATGTTAGAAATGTTATCGAATATGTGAATATTATTTGGCCCTTAGACGTACGGGAATGAAAAATTAATTGTTTCAGGTAAAAAAAAAAATTGTCGCACCATGGTGTCCTATTTCTTCTTTCACTTTTAAGGAAAACTACAGGAATGGAAAATTAACAGTTTCAGGTAAAAAAAAAAAAAATTGTTGCACCATGGTGTCCTATTTCTTCTTCCACTTTTAAGGAAAACAATATTTTCCTGACATTGGTTTCTTCATGTGAAGCAATGAATGGATTGACAAACATTGAAGTGTTTTTGGAACCTAATCTAAGAATCATAAGATTCATGGAAGACATGGACCAAGTTGGTGACCTTTTTCAAAGTGAAAACATAATACTTATTGGTGATGAATCAATTCCTCCCAAGATAATTTCCCAGAGGTTTAAAGTCAATCTATTATATTTTTCTTGACCAACATAGTCCCGATTAATCTTTTACATGACATATAATTCAAATTTTATTATACTACTTTCTGTCATTTTTTATAATGGATCTAGACCATGTCATGAAGAGGTATAGGATGATATAATAATTTGGATAATGATACTCTAACCTGGTTTTTTTTACCTGGTTTTTACCCGCCTACGTGGCAGTCTCACGTGGATAAAAAAAATTGTTTTTGAATAAAAGAAAATGAAGGGAGGAGGTGACGCTTCTGACAGTTTTCTGATGGAACTGCTGGAGAGAGAAAACGTCCTGCGGTGTGCGTGAGGAGCCAACACGCGATCTCGAACTCACTTACCCAAAGTTTTAATTTTTTTCACTCACTGAACGCTTTTCTCTGAGAACGGCCGAACCAGGTCTGAACCCACTCGAAGCGGTGCGGTGCCGTCAGCTTTTTTAAAGTGGAGATATTTTCACTCAACCAGTTGGTAGCGGAAGCAACACCAAAAGAAAAAAGCAGCAGTGGAAGAAGAGGTAGAGTGAGGAGGGTTGGTGCAAAAAATTGAATTCGTCGTCATTTGCACGTTGTTCGTGTGCCTGCTCAAAGGTGGAGGAAGGAACCCCTACAAAAAATCCGAACTTGGCAAGGGAAGTAGCCGTAGATCGAGGTTGACGTCCGCGGTTCGTTTTGAAGGTTGTGTTTTCTTTTCGCTTAAAGCAATCGCGTTCGTGCATGATCTGATTTCATTAAATGAGTTTTATATTGTGAATCTAGGGTTTGGAGGATTATTTTTTCGTGTCCAAAACTGACCGTTGTGTTTTTTTTATCAATGCAGAGCAATCACCCGGGAGGTGGAACGATACATAATTTGTTTCGTCGTTGTTCATTTGTTCGTTGTGGTCCCCTTGCATTCATTTAGGTATATCTGTAGTTGTTTTATTGTTTGTTGGACGTGTGTTGTAATGTTTTGATTTGATACCTTTCATTAGTTTCTTTATTATTTTTTTTACAAGACATGAGTGACGATAGTGGTCCAAGTAAACATAACAATGGTAGTGATGATAGTGAAGGGAGTGAAGGTGGTGATGTGGGAGAGTTCAGTGATAGTACCGAGGTAAGTTGTTCAGATACAACAATGGTAACAATGTTTACTCATATTGATTTCAAACAATATGTTGTTAATTGTGGTCTTATGTTCTTTTTATTCTGCAGATTATGTTCAGGCATTCTTGTAGGACCACATATTTGTCGTTATTGAATAAGAACTTAAGTGAGGAACAAAAGCTTTGTATTCAAAGAACACCATTCTGGTGGTTCACTTTGTTGATTGATTCTGTTAAGATAAGTAGAAACGTTCTTGGTGTTTTGTGCAAGTTGTGGGTAGAAAGAAAAGGTAGTTTTTTACCTCTATAATTGTGCCATTTAAGTTATTAGATGTTTGTTTAGGCTTATGATTGAGGATTGTCGGAGATGTAGTGGATTTGGATGAAGTCGTTATTGAAAGTGTATGTAGGAACATTTTTAGTGAGATGAAGGTTACTGTTGGGGTCATATATAACTATCTCTTGAACCACTCGAAATGTGTTGTTGTAAATGATTTTTGCAGGTTATACATCCTAATATGCATATCCGAGTTTCTTTTGCCTAATAGAAGTGCAACTGTATTCCCCATACTTTTCAAGATTGTTGATGACTTGAAAAGTTTATGCCAATATAACTAGGGTCGTGTAGTTTACGAGTACCTGGTTGGGAGTTTGTGCAATGCTTCATTGCTTTTGAAGATGGAAAGCCATAGGAAACACTTTCATGTTGTGGGTTGTATTTATTTATTACAGGTAAATTATATTTACTTACATCATGATTACAAAAGCATTGATGAGTAATTATTTATGTCGATTTACATTTGCTTTATGTGTGGACTTTCAGCTTTGGTGTTTTGATCACTTTGTATTTGTGAGAAGAAAGGGTGCACGCATTGGCAATGAATTTCCAAGATTGTTGCGTAGGATGAATATTAAAGTGGGTGACGGTGCTTTAAAGAGTAGTTTGGAGAAGAATGTGGTAATTGATTTGGGTTTGATTTAGTTAGATTTTTGTTTTTTTGTGGATGCACCTCTTTTTAGTTTAAATATTCTTAATTTATTTCACAGATAGTTGCTGATCTTTGTGTGTCAAAGGAAGAACTTCTTCACGCAGTAGTTAGAGAAGCGTATGAATTGTTTGGTCATGATGTTAGTCGAAGTAAGAGGCCAACTGGAGGAGTAGATTTAGGAACAAGGAAGGTTGAAGTTGAGGTTCTAATTGAAAAGCAAGAATGTGAAATAGGTGAACTTCGGCAATGTTTATCCTTTTTAGAAGGAGTTGTTCATGAGAGGAAGACGGAAAGAACCAAGGACTGCAATCCTGTTACTCCTTCTACCAATGTTCACAACGACAGAGGTAAAACATTTGAAGACCAATTTTATAGCCAAGGTGGACTTCAATCACATGAAGCATGGAGCCCATTGCATTCTACTGTTAAGCGCAGTGTTGGTGTCAAAGTCAGACAAGTTAATGTGGACACCCCACATGGAAGTGATGAAGAGTTGTCAAAAAATGTTAGCCGTATAGAGGAACCAAATCCACCACATAGTAATATGTATAACAGAATGAAGCATCATCGGCGGGTACGGATTAAAAGTCGCGCACTACATACCCCGTACACTGGGAATGCCCCTAAAAAATATGGTTTGCAAAATTTTTTGTTGTTGTGAGATACATGAAGCTTTATTTTTTGGTATGATGGGTGAAGGCATTGATGATATCTTGTTTGTCGCGATTGTGAAACTTGACATAGCTATTTTGTACCACAGATGGAAAGAAAGGTTGCTTTTAGGTGCTCGTCTTAAATAAATGATGGTCGAAAAATTGTTATGGTTTGCATAAGAATATTTCTTTTGTTTTGTGTTGCTTTGTGGTTAAATAAATGAGAATTTTGGCAAGCCACTTTAAGTCGTACCAAAAGAATGCTGTAGCAACCCATATATTGTATCTTAAAAATTTTGCGATCCCTTTAACCTCTAATATGACTCTTGGAAGGCATACGAATTGGTACCAAAAGAATGCTGTAAAAACCCATTTATTATATCATAAAAAGGCAGTTACTCCAAAATGGCAACCATGTTCTTGTAATATGTTAGCTTTGTAATTCATTATACTTGGTACAAAGACAGTGAAGTAAAAACAAATATATCGTATCAGAAAAAGTAAGTTCCTTAAAAATTTTGCGATCCCTTTAACCTCTAATATGACTCTTGGGAGGCATACAAATTGGTACCAAAAGAATGCTGTAAAAACCCATTTATTATATCATAAAAAGGCAGTTACTCCAAAATGGCAACCATGTTCCTTGTAATATGTTAGCTTTGGAACTCATTATACTTGGTACAAAGACAGTGAAGTAAAAACAAATATATCGTATCA
>Ga0214542_1000812_pt1 | contig 60115 bp, 22 predicted proteins | sample CNSS1metaG_FD_160096 | JGI IMG/M metagenome (GOLD analysis project Ga0214542, IMG submission 160096) | Root nodule microbial communities from cowpea collected in UCLA plant growth center, Los Angeles, California, USA - CNSS1 | ecosystem: Host-associated > Plants > Roots > Nodule | place: USA...
TTCAGAAACTCTGTGACTCTCAGATGGCTCTGTCTCAGATGAAAACTGCGTGATCTTTCTAATTTCTCCCCAGCCAAAACAGATTCCAAAAACAGCTTTTATACAAAGGTTTTTGCTGTCACTAATTCGATTAGCAATTTACCTAATCGATTATCGTGAGTATATTTTCACTTACTTTGTACCATACTCACAGTTAATCCATTAGTTAAAAAAACTAATCATATGCAGAATTACACAACAAGCCTGAAATACATTTGATAAAGAGAAGTTAATTGCCTAATGCATATCCTAACTAGACCAAGCTATGTTTTATCCTAGATCAGTAGACATCATCAAAATTGTTCTTCATTTATGGATGAAAGGCTCCCCCTTTCAACATCACTTAATTGTGAGCAGAGATGAATACAGTTGAGGATACTTTTCTCTCAAGCTATGTTTTTTCCAATCATTCACGCACGCAACCTTAATTGGATTATGAGACATTTATTCAATTGCATATTCTTCGACATTTAGTTAAATAGAAATTTTATTTTTCTATTAATTTGTGGGGTTTCATCTATCAATATTAAATACTAAATTGAATAATTTTATTTTAAGAGGAGAGATAAAAACAAATGACTAGATGTTTTGTAGCATCCCTATTATCTTAATGATTGAAGCTTCAAACATGACTAATTTATTCACATTTAAATTAGATTGTATACGCCTGACTACATGATCATGAATCTTATATAGATTGTATTCACATTTAAATCTTATACATGATTATTGTCGGGCCTAGTCGGATAGACGGGCCCAACCGGATCCTCGGGCCCGTTCGAATCGTAGGGCATGATCAAGTCATCAGGCCCATTCGGGTTGTCGAGCTTTTCAGGTCGTCGTGCAGGTCTGGGTCGTTGGGCCTATTTGGGTCTTCGTGCTTGTCCGAGTCGTTGGAATTGTCCCACAGATAATAATATATTTTAAAAAACAATATACTTTTCATGTTGAAGATGAAAACCCATGGATTGGCCTTGACCCATAGGGCTTTTGTAGGGTTTTTGGCCCTGTGAACTTCTTTGATGGGAGGTTTTTTTCAATGTGGGCTTTTTTTGGCTCTGTGGGCTGGGCCAAATTGACACCTCTATACAAACATATACATACAAGGAATCTCGTTCTTTTTCACCAACTTTTCGGCCAACTTTGGGGAATATGAGATGTGGAAGATTTTTAGAAGATGGGGTATGGTTAAAGAGGTTTTCATCTCAAGGAAGCTGAATCGAGAAGGACACAAATTTGGTTTTGTCAGGTTCCTAAAAGTTAAGAATGTTAAAGCACTGGAGAAATAACTAGACAACATATGGATAGGGAATCTCAAGCTAAAGGCCAATTTGCTAAGATATAACAGAGATCATATGGAATGGAATGGGGAAATGGTTATAATCAAACACCCGCACCCAAAAAGAAGACTGCAACATTGTGGAGAAAGAAGCCTGATCAACCCTCGTATGCTCAAATAGCAAAAAATGAACTTTTATCCAAAGAGGTTTGGAAAGGTGTTGAGTTTGACACGGAGGAGTTGGAAATGGAATGGTTGAATGAAAGTTTCGTTGGAAGAATGCATAACCCTGACGATCTCGAGTTCCTGAAGGATAATTTTATCCTTGGAGGTATGGGCTTCTTAAAAGTTAGATATCTTGGTGACAACATGGTGTTGATAACAAGCTCGGATGGAACTAAGATTAATACTCTGATAGAAGAAAATAGCATCTAGTTTGCTACTATGTTTGAATCTTTACTACCATGATCTAGAGATCAATTACTTAGGTCAGATGCTTTGGGTTACCTATTTCTCTTTGGAACAAACAATGTCTAGCAAAAGTGGTGGCAGGAATTGACAATCTGGAGTATGCAAGAGTGAGACTCAAATTACCAATAGGAAAGGGGGGCAGTACGCAGACGAACATGAAAAGCAAGTCTTGTAACTGCGTATGTGGTGATATGGGAAGTACAACCTCAAATAGCAACTCAAACAAAGATAGTAAGGACATTATATCTGAGGGCTCTGAAATGGAAGAATTTAGAGAAGACTTTGGCCACAAGGAGTATAAACATACTGTTATTTCGCCGGAGAATAACACCGGTGGCGAAATCGGTCCCGATGATGCAAATGCTACATCAAATTTCAAACGTTGCAAGGATAATACAGATTTGGAAAGGTTCTGTAATAACCAGAGTGGTGTAGACAATGTAAGCATGGAAAGAGAAACCACTTTTTGGGTGAAACAAAAAGCTAATAAGGGAAAGGGTCTGTATAATGGCAGAGAAAACACGATATCAGAAAGTTTGAATAAGACAAACCACTCAATAGAATCGATGGTAGTTGAAACCATGTTAAATGAGCTGGGAGCTAAATGGAATGTGTTTGAAGCCCAAAGTGGGAAGAAAATCATGGGCCCAACAAAAAAATAAGTGACCCATTTGGAGTGTGCAAACTACATCAATTCAATGCCATCACATGGGGGTCCCGCTGTTGAAAGAAATGTCCCCCTTGGTCTACAACAAAATCTTGATATAGGGATAAAGCGTGCTCACAACCGCACTACCCCAAATCATGCGGTGGCAACAAATATCCATCCTAAGGCAGTCAACGATGAGGGTATCTCTGATGCGAATGTCAATCTTTGTCCTACCAATGACAAAGCGACGAAACCACACCACCTTGCCATCCAGGAAATCCACGAAGATGTTATCTTCGATGCAAACGATGATCCTCAACCTATCAATGTTGTAGCCACAAATCCAATGACCCTTATCAACGAGTCTGTGGTGGACCCAAATTCCTTTCACGTACTAAATAAGTTGGAAGAGTTGTAGGCTCGAGATGTGGAGAACAAAAATCAGAGAGATCAAGGAGATGGGGTAAGAAACCCAAAATGAATATCCTTAGTCTAAATGTAAGAGGCTTGAGGGGAACGATCAAATCTAGGTAATTAAAAGAGATTATATATAAAGAAGGGATAGGAATTGTATGCCTACAAGAAACAAAAGCACAATCAATTAATAACGAGAGGTGTTATGCAATATGGGGAGATGTAGATATAGAATGGATATACATAGAAGGTGAGAATAGTGTAGGGGGATATTAACAATGTGGCACAAAGAATGTTTTAAATGTGATAAGTTTATTAGAGGCGAAGGGTACCTAGCAGTTTCAGGCATATGGAGGAAAGAAAATATACCTAGTGTAGTGATGAACATTTATTCACCTTGTCAATTGAACAAAAAAAGGTTAATATGAAAACAAATAGTACTAATAAAACAACAATATAGATGCAAGGTGTGGTGTATGTTGGGAGATTTTAATTCAGTACGAAAACCTGATGAGAGGAGAGGTATAAGTACAAATGCAACTAGTAGAAGAGAGATTCTAGAATTCAATAAGTTCATAGATAAGACAAATTTTAATGACATACCAACAGTTGGGCGAAAGTACATTTGGTATAGACCAAATGGAACTACAAAAAGTCGCCTCAATAGAATCTTGTTAACAAATGAGTGGCTAGAGCATTGGCCAGGAAGTAAACAATATATTTTGGACAGGGTTATATCTGACCATTGTGCTCTAGTACTTAAGCGGGATCAGATAGATTGGGGTCCAAAACCTTTTAGAACTATAGATGCTTGGCATAATGTTACTGGGTTTAGAAAATACGTGGAAACGAAATGGGATAGTTATAAAGATGTTTTTGGGTATACAAATCTACAAAAACAAACCATTATCAACAAAATAAGTGAGTTGGACAAACTAGATGATGAGAGCAACTTAGAGGATGAGATGAGATTAGAGCGAAGGGATCTCTTCTTTCAACTCAATCTAGTTAACCATAGAGAAGATGCGTTGTGGAAACAAAAGTCTAGAGCTAAATGGATTGAAAAAGGCGACTTTAATTCAAAATATTTTCACTCAATGGTGAATTGGAGAAGAAAGAAAAATGAGATCAAAGGAGTGGAAATACAAGGGCAATGGTGTGAGAGACCAGATGTAGTAAAAGGGGTTGTAAAGGATTATTTTAAAGAAAGGTTAACAGAGTCAACACCATTAGAAATTAGACTAGGAAAAGTGGATTTTAAAAACATAACAGAGCAATATAATGAAATGCTAACCAAGACAATTACAAAGGTTGAAATTAGAGAAGTTGTATGGCAATGTAAGGGTACTAAAAGTCCTGGACCAGACGACTTCAATGGTTTCATTAAAAGGCATTGGAGGGTTATCAAAAGGGATGTCGCTCAAGCTATTAATGACTTCTAATAAAAAAATACTATTCCAAAGGGGTGTAATGCTTCTTTCATTTCCTTGATACCTAAAACTGAAAATCCTATCGGATTGCATGAATATAGATCTATTTCCTTGGTTGGATGCATTTATAAGATAATAGCCAAAATCTTATCTAAAGACTTAAACTTGTTTTGTCAGCCATAATTGATTATAAGCAATCTGCCTTCATCAAGGATAGAGGTCTATTGGATAATGTTGTTGTGGCTAATGAGGTAATTGAGGAAGTACGTAATAATAGGATGCAATGCTTGATAGTAAAGTTGGATTTTGAAAAGGCATATGATTCAGTTAGGTGGGACTTCTTATACTATATGTTGGGTAGACTGGGTTTTAGCACTAAATGGATAAGCTGGGTAAAGGCCTGTCTGGAATCATCCACAATATCGGTTCTTGTAAACGGTAGTCCAACTCAAGAATTCAATCCAACCAAAGGACTAAGGCAAGGGGACCCATTAGCGCCTTTCTTATTTCTATTAGTTGCAGAAGGTTTGTCGGGCTTAGTTAGACAAGCCAATATTAAGAATATGCTTGAAGGAATAAGTGTAGGAAGAAATGAGACTAAAGTTAATATTCTGCAGTTTGCAGATGACACTCTATTCTTTTGCAAGCCATGCCTTAATAACGTTGGGGTTATTAAAAGTATCCTGAGATTTTTTTAACTTGCATCAGGGCTTAGGATAAATTTCCACAAGAGCAAGTTAGGAGGCGCAGGGGTTGGAGACGATGAACTTAAAAGAAATGCCTTTATCTTGAACTGTGGATTAATGAATGTTCCTTTTCAATACCTAGGTATATGTGTAGGGGGAAATCCTAGAAGGAAATCATTTTTGCAACCTATAGTGAACAAAATAAAGAATAAATTAAATCGGTGGAAAGGAAGGTTTTTGTCCTTTGCAGGGAGAGTATGTCTACTCAAATCAGTTTTGACATCTATACCACTATACTACATGTCAATATTTAAAATGTCGGTCTCAATTAGTGAGGAGATAATGAAAATACAAAGAAAATTCCTTTGGGGTTGGGGGCAGAAGGGAGGAAAATAGCTTGGGTAAAGTGGACAAAAATCAAAGAGGGAGAGAGGTTTTGGTATAAAAAATATAAAATTGTTCAATGAAGCACTCTTAGCTAAGTGGAAATGGAGATTAGGTATAAAGGAAAAGGGGCTATGGAAAGATATATTGGAATCTAAGTATGGGTCTTGGAAAAGCCTGGATGATAGAAAGAGTGATCAAAGAGAATTTAAATGGTGAAAAGATTTAAGAAAGATTTATGGTTCTAGTGAGGACAATACTTGGTTTGACAAGAGTGTGTATTGGAAAGTGGGATCTGGAAGTAGGATTTTATTTTGGGAAGACATATGGGTAGGAGGTAGATCACTTAAAGAATCTTATCCTAGGTTATATGGCAACTCTAATAAGAAAGAACAAACAATAAGTGAATGTGGGAAATGGGACAACAACAAATGGGAATGGAATTTGGCCTGGAGAAGAAAATGGTTTGAATGAGAGAGACCTTAAATTGAAATGTTTTCAGAAGACACTCATAAGATAACTCTTGCTAGGGAAAGAAAGGATTGTTGAATGTGGAATGATGGTGAAGATAAGGTTTATACAGTTAAATCAGCATATCAAAAGTTACAAGAAGCTTCGATATGCCTCACGGGGATGACTTGACGGTGCTTGTGGGGAGGACTTTACCTACCTCATAGAGGGCTTTACGGTGCCTCACGATGAACACTTAATGGCGGAAGGTGTTGTCAAGTTTCTTGATATGCAGGATTGCTTCCTATTGCGAAACTGAAGTTCTAGATCTTTCTCTTGTGCCTTTTATTAAGTGCAAGTACATAATTTGAATATATATTACGTGTATTTGTGATTAATTAATTAATAAATATTATTAATCAATATTGTGAGACCCCCTTTTCGTTTTATTTCTGCTCTAAAAAGGTTTGGGCCTGGCCTTTTACGAGGGCCCAAGGCCAGCCCATTATGGACCTCAAGAACCCCTCACTCAGCCCCACTCAATCTCATTCTGCTCTTTTCCAGAAATTGTTCCTCTCCTCCCTCTCACTGTTGAAACATAGAGCTTTGCTAGGGTTTAAGTAAGCTCCTCTATTTCCTCCAAGCTTGTGGATCATTTCCCCCATGTAAGTTGAGCTTGATTTTCACCTTTCTTTTATCCAGTTCTTTTGCTCTGGTTCTATAATGGGTTCTTTCCAGAACCTCACCCTCTTGTTGGTGTCCTTTTCTTTTCAGTCTTCTAATGTTCTTGGAGCTGTGGTGCTCCTTCTGCTAGTGTCTAAACCTTCTCACAGTAGCTTGTGTTAAGGTAAGGGAAGCTAGGGTTTCACGTTTTAATTTATTTTGCTTGTTTTTAGTTATGTTTCGTGTTTCTGATGATTGTGTGGTGCTTATGATGGTATGAAAATACATTGTGTGTTATCCTAAGCGAGTTTCTAGTTTTGCATGCGTGGAACAGTGGGGGAGAACTGGTATTTTTGCCAAAGCGAGCTCGTCTCGTCTAGGCGAGAATAGTAGAAGCTCGCCCTGGTTTCTACTTGAGCTCTTGCTTAGGCAGAGAGCCTACGTTTTGAGCGAAGAATCATCTTGCTTAGCCGAGAGGGGCTCACTTAAGTGAGAACTCGCAGAACCTTCCAGTTCTCTATGTTTGTAGTCTCGCCTAAGCGAGAGCCTATAGCTTGAGTGAGAAAATTTCTCTCGCCTGAATAAGGGCTCCTAGCTTGAGCGAGATTGGTGCAGAGACGTGCTCCAGCATTGTTCTCTTCTGTGTTTTGGGTGTTTGGGTTACATGATTGAATGATTTACTGTAAAAGATTGAAGTATGATGTTGCATGTGTTTAATAGGATGAAATGGGGCTATTATATGTTGCGTTTGGCATGAAATGAAATATGAATTGGTTAGTTGGTTGAGCATTGACATGATATTATAATGCCTGAGATAAAAGTTGTGGTTATGGTGTGAGGAACATGAATCTGGTGTGAGATATACGTAATTCTATGAGTCTCATGGGGATATCTCATGGTGGTGTGTAGTGTATATAATTAGATAAAGATTCAAGTAAGGATTGTATCCCGAAGCTTTAAAGGATCAGTTAGTCTCACATAGAGCAGACTGATTCAAGTGGTGAGAGTAGCGGGAGACCCTAGTCTTTGGCAGGATAATGACCTTAGATGATTGAAGGCTAACCTTGTGCTTGGTAGGGTGAAACCTATTGGCAATGGCTTTGCAAAGCAGTAGAGGTCACCATAAGTGCAAGCATCCAGTGAATTCGATCTTATTATATGTATCTGGATAATTGAGTCATAGTGTCTTGTTTGTTTGCTATCACTTGTTGAATGCCTACTGTGTTGCCTGTTTGGAGAACTGTTTAATATTGCTTGCTAAATGCCATGCTAAAATTATTTTACACTAACTTACTCTTTCTATTTGCTTGTGTTTGTGTGCTTATTGGGTTTTTCCTATTTGCAATGATTACCAATTATTTGATGTGAACAGATATAGTAACCCTGGTGGTCGTTCAGATGGTGGTGACGCTGTTGTCTAGTTTGGAGCTGCTAGCTGTGGCTCTCTTAAGCAGCCTTAAGGCACCAATGCCTTTGTAATTTCTTGCTCTAAGAGTAGTCTTTTTGCAAAATTGTTGCATTAGTGTTCCTGTTCATGGCATTGTGTAGTGCCTTTGCTTTTCTTTTCGGTATATTTGGATGACTTTAAAATCCTTTATACTATATGCCTCACACTCAACCTTTACTTTAATTATACGACATTTATTTAGTATATTTATGCTATATTAAATGGGATGTCGCAAATACTAACATTCTATTATAAATAAAATAATCAATTACTATCTAATTTTTTTACTATTCCTATATTTTAAATTTTAGTTTTATACATTCAATAATTAAATTTACATATTTAACAATTAATTTTAACTTTTAAAATTTAAGATTTAGGCATCTATATAACACAACTACAATATTCATATCTTTTATTATTATCAAAGGGCTTAGAGATGATGTAAAGCCCTCTTATTTCAGCCCCAATCTTTAAGGGTTGCCCCCAAGGTCGAATGGGCCTAAGGGTTGGCCCATAGGGAGCTAAATGACTCAAGACCTGCCCTAACCCACTCATTCGTATCATTTTAGAAAAATAGTTCTCCCTTACTTCCTCTTTGAGCAGTCGTGAAGCTCTGGTAGGGTTCAGCCACTGTCTCTCATCAAGTGAACTCAGACCAGTTCTCTACTCTTCGTAAGTCAGCTTTCAACTCATGCCCTTGCTCCATTTTGTTCATTCTTCGTAGTTACAACTAGGGTTGTCTTAATGAACTCATTTTAAGCTCGTTCCACTGTTTTTCAGCCCTCGAAGCTATTGCTTGAGCTACTGTTCGTCACGGTTGGGGTGTCGAAGTCCTCTGCTAACCCCTTTCCAAGTAAGGGAAGCTAGGGTTTATGTATTTAAAGTTATTGTGCCGATTTTTTGTCTGTTTGTATGACTGTGATGCTTGAATGAGGCTGTTGGTCGAATAAAAAATGTATGGTGTGCGAGTATGTTTGATTGATGTGACGCTACTCTTTTTCTGCATTGCACACTTTTCGTAAAATGAAGATTCTTACTGCGTTAACCGTTGGATTGAGCTGAAATTTTAACAGCTGATTCTTAACACAAAATTATTGACTTTGACCGTGTGGATCTTTAATCGGAACTCTGTAGTGAGAGAAGTTTTTATCGCAAGGTCACTGTAGTTTGGTTGTTGACAACACTGCACACTTTTCGTAAAATGAACGTTACTACTTCGTTAACCGTTGGATCGAGCTGAGATTTTAACAGATGATCCTTAACACATAGTTTTTGGCATTGACCGATCCGATCTTGAATTGGAGCTTTGTAGTCAGAGCAGTTTTTATCGCAAGATCACTGTAATTTAGTTGTTGACAATATTGACCTTGTTGCTTGTTTGGTTTACAACTTTCTTTATAGTTATTCAATTAAGGTTGTTCTCGTTTCATTTGGTTCTTGATTCAATCATATTTAATTTGAATATAAATACAAAAAATTTCTGAGCTTTTACACAAGTTGCAATTTTATTTCTAAAATTCCTAAATCGTTTGCATAATGTGATGTTAAGTTGGATTGCTATGTTAAAGCATGAGATGAGTGAATATGCATGAGTAAGAGGGTGTATGAGTTATGAATGATGAGCTTGGATAAATCTTGACATGTGATTTCAATGAAATGGTTGGTATCAAAATGACATGGTATTGGTATGAGGTGAAATTCTATATTCATGGATTGAGAATGATGAGTTGGAATGGATTCAACATCGAATATGAATGAGGATTTGGTTATAAAGGTTGGCATGAGAGTTATGTGCATGATAAACCTTTCTTGATTGATTGAGTATGATTGGTTTGTGTCAGTGCGTAATTCCTTGGAATCTCTAGGTGAGATTTCAGGATCGTGCTTCAGTGATCGGGACATAATTCCATTACCCCTGTTAGTGAGTGTCCATGGTAGTGCCCCATCTATATAATTTGGTAAGGATTCAAGGTAAGGATTACATCCTGACACTCTAAGGAGTCAGTTAGTCTCACTTAGAGCGGACTCACTCCTGTAGTGAGAGTAGCAGGAGGCCTGAAACTCATTAAGGGCTAACCTTGTGTGTGAGGGAATTTATTCATTGTAACACTTGTAACATATAGCTCGAGGGTGAGCAGCTCGGGGGTGAGCAGAGGTATCCACCACAAGTGCAAGCATCCGCTGAATCCGACAGGTTATATGTATCCAGATGAGTCGAGTCGAGTCTTAGTGTATTGATTTGAAAGTCATAACATGCTTGGGTGTTGTATGTATGTTGGACTGTGAAAGTATACCTGATTGCATGATGAAAATCTTTTTGGCTCTAGCTTACCCTTTGCTCATTTGATTGCTTGTATGTTGTTCTTCTACTTTTGCGATGATCATCAATTTATTGATGGGAGCAGATGCAAGAGGAAATTGTGGTCAACAGGGGAGAGATGAATCCGCTGCATAGTCTTCCTGGGCTGGACTTCTTGTGCTGATTGGGCTTTTCTTTTAGGGCAATGGCCCATGTATTGTCTGGCCTTTGGGCTTCTTTTTTTGAAAACTTTGTCGTTATTCCTCTATGTTTTATTTTGGCATCGTGGTGTGCCTTGATTACTGTACGGAGTTGTGATTGTATTCCAGGACTGCTTAACATATTATTATACGTGACGTTTCCTTTTAATTTGGTTTATTAATTAAATGGGACGTTACAGATTATGTCTAATAAGATCTCAATGTTATGGAGTCTCACTTTAACTTATACACCTCATTTTAGTTTTATTCTAATTCATTGACTAAAGCTTGAGCAACCTTATAATAGAGCTCTTTCTTCATTATACTAGTTTAACTCATAATGTATGAAGATTTAACCATGTCAATACCTCGTCGAGAGATGGTTTACGCCCTAATAAAAAAACATTATTTTATTCAAACATTCACATGTAATATTGTCAAAAAGCTAAAAATAATTATCAATTATAGTGAGCTTATATAAATTAAATTATAATAAATTTCAAAAAATATCATATTCTATCAAATTTAAAAGTCATGAATATGATGGGTAAATCAACCACCAAATTTTAAGCGGTTCGGTTTAAATTTAAAGTTAAACCAACGTATAATAAAGACTCATATACTATTTCTAATGGAGATTTCATTTGCGAAACCTTAATGACTCATAAATAGTTTCTGAAACTATATATCTGAAGGAGGAAATTATCTCAAATAAAAATAAACTTATTCTAGAGTTTTAGCAAGAGAGAGTGAGAGAGGAACTACATAGAATTAATGGGAGATGATACAAAAGTGTGATCATTGTAGAACTGTATAAATTTAGTTTGAAGATAAGGTGAAATGGAAATTATATAAACATTAAAAAGCAAGAATGCGACATGAAACCAACAGCAATAAAGTCCATACTAAATGTTTCCTTTATTGAATTTTTTTGTACACAGTTAAACACCGGAAAATTAATTACTTGGCGTAAAAGTCATTTAATTCGCAGACACTCTTGTCTACGATAACTTTGACTACAGATCCAATTGCACATTCTCCGTTCAGAAAGATCAAAATCAAACAAATTGATATAAACATTTGATGCTGGAAAAGACCAACCAGTGAGCTGTTTTCCAAAACTAGGTATCAGAAAATTACAATAACACACTTCCAACGGAAGAAAAATATAAAAGAAAAAAAAAAAGTCTCTGTTAAAGCATCAACAAAAACCACTCTATGGAACTCCACATGTTTCTGTGAGCATGTTCATTTCATGGCGATGGGGGGAAGAAAAATCAACCATTTCTGACATGGGTTTGAGTTTCTGGAATTAATATGCTCCTTCTATGTGACTCACACTCACAAATGCTCCTGTGTTTGAATTTTCACTTCACCTTGTCACATGAATTTGTGTTTATCTCGTTAAAAACTCTGGCCCTGTAAAAATTTATGTAAATGGTTGTGATAAACACAATTTTTCACCCAACAAAACTAGGTGAAAATTCAATCTTTGATGATCCATATCCTCACCCAACATCAGAACATAGGAGAATGAGAAGGAGATGAATTCACTAAATTAAGGATGCTGTTCCAATAGTTGTTGTTATCTTCGTAAAAATCACTGTGACTGTTACTACCACCATCGCCATTGTTAGACTCTCCTCCACCTTCCGACGACAAACTCGGATCTTCCGAGTTTGTCTTAAGGAGAAGATTGGTGAAGCCTTCTTCAACAATGTCATCGTGCGAGCCATTAGTTCTGAGAGTCTCGTGCACCCAAGTTCCCTCCATGGCCATTGTGAACTCATGCATACCAGAACTGAAAGTGGTGATAGAACTATCATAACCTTTCCACTCTTGCTCACCCTCTTCTTTCACGAGAGAAGAAGAATTACCCGAACTTCCCACAAACTCGATCATAGGCATTGCGTTATCATTGTTGCTGTTATTATTATTATTACTATTATTATTATTCTCTCCTCCAATCCCATTCATAATCGGTGGCGCATTCTCAGAGAAAGATAACGTAGAAGTAGGAGACTCAAGGTCCGTGCTTGCAATGGCGCCACTCCCTTCACTGGACTTCAACCAACCCCCGTTGTTCCAAGCCTTGAGAACGTCGAGGGAGGACCGCGACGGTGGCGGCGGCGGTGCTTCTGCCTTATTGGATGCAGAAGATGATGATGCAAACGTGGAAGAAGTTCCAATCTGTTGCTGAAGTGAATGTGAACGTAGCTTTGACTCTCTCACTAGTCTTGCTTCAGCTTCAAGACGAGCACTTTCCCACTGAGCCATGTGGCTGAGATTCGCAGCGGTTTTGGATTGGCCGTCACTGGAGAGAAGTGCATCGTTTTTGGGCTTGTGTGTGACAGGGTCGATTCCCATTTTTGTTAACCTTTTCTTAAGATGTGTGTTCCAGTAGTTCTTGATCTCGTTGTCCGTTCTCTTTGGCAAGTGTGTGGCTATTGCCGACCACCTGAGTACAGAGACAGCACAACCATAGTGCAGACAACGTTAAACTAAACCCTAGAGCAGCATTCCAAAAAAAAAAAAAAAAAAAAGGTTTTTTTGTTTTTTAGTCACCATTAGAAAAAAAAAATGTGAGAGAGTATGTGTAGTATGCATAATGTTGAGAGAATTAGATAATGACATAGATGATGATGGGTACATGGCATTTTGATTGTGTATGAGATATATATATATTTTGCAATTAAGATTGGCCTGGAATAAACCTGTATGTCAGGGAAAAATTGAAGGAAATGGCACAGAGGAGAGGACAGTGTCCCAATTTTTTTTGTTGGGGGAGGGTTGGAATAGTTGGGTGAAGAAATTGAGAGGTCATTGCATTTAAGACATTCTGCTGCACAGGAAGGGCACAGGACCAGAAAAGAAATTATAGCTCCACACGGAAAATGAATGAATGAATGAATGAATGATTCATGTATAGTTACTGAGGAGAGAGTGTGAGAGAATAAAAAATCAAGTGTGAAATACAGCGAGTGACATGATCCATTACAACAACACTGTCATTTACAAAAACAATGCATCACTTTCGCATCTTCAAAAAAACTCCATAATGGGTCTTCAGTTTTCAACACTTTGCTTCCAAGAAAAAAAAAAATCTAAGATTTCAAACAAAAACTAAAACACTTGATTTCAAAACAGCAAAACCAAACAGCAATCAAAGATTCGAAACCAAACAAACCTGTTTCCTAAGAGGGCATGGAGTTGAATGATGGTTTGTTCTTCTTGCAGACTGAACTTGCCTCTCTTAATATCAGGTCTGAGATAATTGGTCCATCTCAGTCTACAGCTCTTGCCACACCTCTGAAGCCCTATAAACACACACACACACAACACAGCACAAGCAGTTTCACTTCAACATGAACTACATTGCAACACTACACAAACATGTACTTACACATGTTATTACATATATTACACCAAAAAAAAAACAGTGTGAAGTACCAGCTTTTGTTGGCAAGGCACGCCAGCTTCCATGACCATGTTCTTCGATGTAAGCCAAGAGCTTCTGATCTTCTTCTGGAGTCCATGGTCCTTTCTTTAAACCTACCTTGTCGCAGCATGGTGATCGTCCCATTTGCAAGTGGAAACTAGCACTAAAGACTGTAGTAGCTTTTGCTCTTACTTATATAGCACAATGAAGGGAAGAAAAAAACTATGGTGTATGGTGTGAGAGAGATCAGTGAGAGAAAGAGAGAGAGAGAGTGATGGAGTTAATTATAAATGAAGAGATGGGCATGGAAGAAAGGTCAGCGGCATCAATGGCATAATAAACTAAACTAAATTATAAGGTACATGTGTGTGGACTATATCGTTACAAGAGTACCCTTCTCTACCAACTCATCAATTTTTTATTTTTTTTTTATTTTTATTTTTTGTAATTATGTTACTCATGTAAAATTTCTATCAAAATAATCATGTGATTTAAGATTTAGGATTTAGACACCGTATGTTCACATCTAAGAATTGATTAGTTTAACAAACAATGTTGTGTGTGAAAGATTGTCGTTGTTTTTTGTAATTTTGTGGACAATCTCCTTTTAAATCTTTCGATTTCTGTCACATGTGAAAACTTGTTGGACTGTGAGTGAGACTAGTTTATGGTTTAGTAAATTAGGAATAATTTTGAGGTGACAAAAAAAACATGTTTTGACTATTAGGGTAATTTATAATTTGTATAATTAGAAACTCAAATTTTACTTGTTTACACAATTTTGTCCTTACAATAGATGTGGGTGATTAAGAAATAAGAATTTTTTATAAATTGCTTTCATTTCAACTTTTAAATAATATGAGAGGATACTTTAAATAAATCTTCAATTTAAAACTAAAAGACTTCAAATGAGTTAGATTCATATTTAACACATTAAGAAATGAAATGAAAGTATTTGTAGATTGTCATATATTCTTAAATAATATAGAACTCTTATATATATACCATGACAAAATATTTCAAAATTCATTTATATATAACCTTTGTTCATCAATGTGATTAACCCTCTTTAATAAAACCTTTATATATTTCTTATTTACATAGTTTAAAATGATAAGATTATATATATAAAATAAAAAATTGTTTTTTATCGGTAGAAAAATAATATGTACTATAACCCATTTTCCCAAATATAAATAAATTTAGAAAACTTAAAATCCCAATGAAAAATACATGTAAAAAATTGTCATCACCTAGATATTATGTAGTATTATCCATGCATATTATAAACAGAATTCAAATAAAACACCATGTAGAAATCGAGCTGAAAACAAATTTTTACTTTATTTCACTTAAAGCAACTACTTCATAATTAAAAATGAGTGTAATTTAATAAAATACTATAATGACTATTATATTAAAATATTCTAAATATATGTAAATAAAAAATATTCAGAAATATATATTATGCAATAATGTATTGGTGGAAAATAATGAAAAAGGTAGGGAGTGGACTGTCTTTTCTTATGAATTTACTTTGGGTAGAATTTTGAAGGCATAGAGAGCAATGAGCTATGGCAAGTTATTATAGCCATAATTTCTAAGTGATACGTCATCTACATGTATTTATGGCATGGCTAAGCCCAGTTTTTAATTATTCATCATATTATTCCTTTTCAGTTTTTCTTTTTCTATATCAACCAATATCACTAGGGAAGTACTCTTCTTACAATTATTCTATTTATATATTATTCTCTTTACATCAGTCTTAATTATGAAATAGTCCACACTAACTAGTTTATGGGTTTTCGTGAAAAAAAAATATTTTTCTAATTGATTTGGCTGTGACTTAATTTAATCCATCTTGTAAAAGCTGAAAAATTCAGACTTTTACTGAGACGTGTTCATTTTAAACACTTAAATTGAAAATACTTTCTTTTTTTAAAATAAAAAATCCTTATCAAATTTATAAAATGAACTATGTTGTTTCTAATTTTTTAGACTCAAATACCTCATCAAAATAATTTCCATCCTAATTCTTAAGAAAGTAAGTTGTTTTCTTAGGCTAACTTATATTTACTAAAATTTATATTTTTCATTTGAAAAAATTCACATTAATATGAAAACCAAATACATATATACAAATATACCACATAAAATTATTAGGTTAAAAACCTTACATAATGTGTATATATGAAGCTAGATCACGAGTTATTAAGTTCAACACATAAAAATTTCAATAAGACTAATGAAATAAATAAACTAGAAATAATTAACTCTTAAGCATGATCATCATCAAATCATTAAAAATTGAACGGAAAAAGACTACACCTTTGTTTTTATCCTCAAACATTATTTTTTTTTTGTGCTTTTTTCGTAAGTTTGACCAAAAAGTTGAAACTATAGTCTTGTCAGTCCTAAGTGATGTTTGAACAATAGAGTCTTCGTAGCAATCAAGAATTACTGCTAAAAATTGGAGATATCCATTGGAGGTCGGCTACAACCTACCATGAGAGTAGTTCCTTAATTCAGTTTCTGATTTGTGTTTAATTATGAACTGATCACAATAAAAAAAAGTATCCAAGTGCAATAATTTCTATCAATTATATATATATATATATATATATATATATATATATATAATTTGTAGGGTGAAGTTTGTACTTCATTTATATATACATTCTCTTATATCGAGGTAAATTCCATGTATAGGATTAGAAATTAGATCACGGTTCGATATCGGGTGGAACAGAAGGTCTAAAAGAATTTGGTAGGATAAGTTTTAATTTGACTCTGATGTCATGTTAGAAGTAGACTTTAAGTCTAACTTAACTCTACAAAACCAGCTTGTAAGATGAGATTTGCATTTCACTTATATATTATTAATTAGCTTTATCTTTAATTGATGTGAGAGTTCCAAATTTTTAATGATATTTTAGGTTTAAAGAAATCATTTACCTTGATTTTGCTTAATATTGTTATTGTACTTCACTTTCATTCTTCAAATATTTCATAAATATGTATAAAGAGTATAACAATACTGGTAAAAACAACAAAACTTTCTGTCACTTTATCAAGAATAGAGAATAAGAGCTGAAAAATGTATAAAGGTAATCATTAATTATTTTTGTAATAGTTAATATCTCTTCTGCTTAAAAATATCTAACCATAATAATATCTTTAATATGGTTCATCACCCAGATATTACAACTGCACTCCATCTCTTTAATTTAATAAGGTTGTTTTGTTCTGAAAAGACTATTTTCCAACATCAGTATAACTAATTAATTTCCCACATATTATTAAATTAAAATTTATTTTATTTTCATATTCGATAATTGGTCTTAGAATCCAATTTAGACGTAAATATGATCCAATTTAGACATAAATAAGAATAATATGATGTAGTAAGACCTAATTGCAACTAAGGTCAATAAAAGTGTGTTAAATAAATGAGTGAGACAAACATATCCTGCTGTAGTAGAAATCTGTCACGTTAAAGGAAGATGATTAAGAATCTAAATATTAATCGAAAGCCTCACATCAAATAAAAAAAAAATTAAGTGATATTAAAGAAAGAAGAAAATCACAAACATGGATATTAGAGTTTTATGTTAGATGTGGTAACATCTCTTACGTGCCAACTCATACATTAGAGATAATCAATCTCGATAGCTATTATATATCCGTATAAAAAATAATATATTAGTAGAAATTTTATTTATGGGACTAAATTTAACTTTCGATAAATTTTGAAATTAGTTCATTTTGAAACTTTGGACTAATTTAGTCTTTCATCTTTCGAAATACATATAATCATTTTAATCAAATTTCGTTAAGTTTATTTGACATTTCAAGCGCGTTTTATAATAGTCTTTGACTTAACATTAAAGCAAAAATGTGTCAAACAGTATAAACAACTCAAATATAATCCTAAAATACGTACGAAACATCAAATAAATCTAACACAATTTTATTAAAAGAACTAAATCTACGTATTTCGAAAGATGTAAGACTAAATTGGTCCAAAGTTTCGAAACAGATTAATTTCAAAATTCGCTAAAAGTTAAAGGACCAAAAATATATTTAACTCTTAATTATTTTTAAGAGATTTATGATCTACACAAATTATAATACATTTTTTATTTTTTCTCTATTTTTTTTAGCTTACCCCTCTTAAAATTTTACAATTACTAAAACTTTTTCCTATTAAACAACAAATAAAAATAATTATATCTAGAATATGAAAACTTTTAGAAAGAGATAATCGAAGATTTCGAATTATCCCATTTACACTGAACAGCTTTATCTAAATGGAAATTGAATTTAATGAGAGACTATGTTTTTTTTCTTTTTTCTTTTGTGGTGACAAAAACGTTTGAATTAATGCTTAAACATGTATTCATATTTAATGTCCAACAGTATCTCAAACAAGAATTTTAAAAACAGTAAAAAAAAAAAAGGAATCTTGGAATGTAGTTAATTAGTTTGCTTGAGTTTCATGGTTTTAGAAAACACATATCCATATGTGCTATATATTAAGGGTAAATGAGAGATGAGAAAGGTAAGTAAAACAAGAATTTGAAGAAGTACCAATGTAGTATTATTAAGTATAGATTCAAACTAAAATAAGTATGGATTCAAACTAAAATCCAAATTTTAAAAAATAGATATTTAATGGATTGGATCAGATCAAAACTAGATCGGACAAGGTAAAACAAAGTTTTTGTCCGCTCTTATCTAAGACATTATCTCAAGTATATAAATAAATGTAGTGATAAGAAAAAAGATGGGTTTTATTTAAGCTTGGGATGAGAAAAGTGGGGTGCCAGAAAAGGTTGGCACTTAATAATAGAGGTGAAACCATTGAAGAAGAGAGGAAGAAGAAAGAAAGAAAGAAAGGAAGAAGATAGGGGTGTTTTGGTAATTAAGGAGGAATTAATGAGGTGGGGGCTCTAGGGTTTTGCGAAGGGGTATCTTGAATGATTTGGTGCATGAAAAGACAAAAGAAGGGTCCCGTGATGAAAAAAGGGGCTAAAATAGAAAACTTAAATGTGTGTGGTGTGGCATAGAAAAAGTCTCATTGGATCTAAGAGAGTGGAAGCAAAGGAAGGACAATGGGGACACCCTCCTTAAATTTTATCGTTGCCAGCTCTAAGGATCGTAATGGTCCAACATAGCCTTAATGATCCCATTTAATGTCTAACTATTACACTTGTCAAACTGATTCAAGTTCCACATGCCTCATATCCTTCTTCACCATTTTTCACTTCCATTCTTCTTTGCTTTTACCCCACCTTCCCATCCAACACAAAAAAATCACATTTTTTTTTATCATGCACTAATCTATCATATTAAGATTGCTATCCCTTATCCCATATATAGTTTCTTCATCAATAAAATAAGGGTTAAATATGTTTTTGGTCCTTCAAGTCTCAGCGAAATTTGGAATTAGTCCCTTATCAAAAATTTTGACCAATTTAGTCCTTCATCTTTCAAAATGCGTGAATTTAGTCCTTTTAACTAAATTTTGTTAAGTTTATCTGACATTTCAAGCGCATTTCATGATAGTATTTAAATTATTTACACTGTTTGACACATTTTTGCTTCAATGTTAACTTAAATACTATTATAAAATGCGCTTGAAATGTCAGATAAACTTAAAAAAATTTGGTTAAAAGGACTAAATTCACGCATTTTGAAAGATTAAGGACTAAATTGGTATAAAGTTTTGATGAGGGACTAATTCCAAAATTCATTGAAACTTGAGGGACCAAAAACATATTTAACCCATAAAATAATCATCTATCTAATCATATTATTAATGGTAAGGGTGAGAGTCTTAGAGAAGATTGTATCGTTTTCTAATTTTTTTAGGTTTAAGGATATGGTTTGAAATAGCTTAAATTCTTTTATATTGATTATTTCATTAAGTATTTCTCTAAGGTGGTGTTCAAATCGTCGTGCGGGTTAAAATTTGTGTTTACCAGAGTTTCAATCATCATTTCTCGTGTCATCAAGTCACTAATTTCGTTGATGTTTCAGTCTTGGACAAGTGTCAATCTCATATATGGTCTTATGATTTTGTATTGACTTGTATTTTTTTTATAATCCAAGATGTTTCAACATTTACATATTATTTTGTAGATAAGAAAAATTTTATCTTAGATTAATGGTTGACAATATACAATTAGGATTTACAATCTTCTTATTCAACTATCTTAATCCATAATTCTTCACAATCATACGCCGTAGACTATAAATCAAAGATAATGAAATTTCAGAGAAAGCAAAGAGTAAGATATCTTTGTGATGTGATGCAACCACCTCAAGATATTTGAAAACAAACTTATCTCAAGAGTAACATGAAATCTCGTAGTGATTTGAAGTCTCAATGAGAAACATAAAAAATTGTAAATATTTTTTGTAAAATAATTAAAACACTCCAAGTACTCTATTCTTAATATATAAAAAAATACTTAGAAAGAAATTTTAATAAGAAAACTTATAAGAATAATAAACATTATTTATTGAATTTCTAATGGCAGACCAAAATTAAAAGAAGCTTAAATCATTTTTTGTCATTAAAAATCATTATTGTCTTTACATGATTAGGAGATTGACAGATGTTTGATACATTGTGATTTAATGAATTAATTTAAAGAATTAAATAACTAAAATGACGAGATTGAAATGAGACAAATATAAGTATAAATTGGTGGAACTTGGTAAACATTAATTAGAAATATTATAAAATTCACTTAATATTTTGTAGTATTTAATTAATAAACAGTATTATTGTCATCAACATGGATGTGTTCGATCAATAATGGAATACCCAACTTACTACGTTCTACAAGGGTAGTATAAGAGACTGAACCATTAAAGTTACAATGAGAGCCGATGATGGAATCTTCATCCAACAAGGAATCTAAAAGGTAAGCTTATCTTACATGTTTGCTTTTTCATTTGTGCAAAAGTGATTCAAATAAAAAAGAAGGTAACAATTGGGGATGATAACATGTTAGGTCGGTTTGGGTACGAATAATGCTTATTGACTATCTGATTGCAACAAAAAATTCAATAGGTTATCTATTCTATTATCCGTCAGATACCTGCTTAATGAAAATCTCCAAATTTTTTAATCCTTGTAGTATGTTGGATATTCGTGAATATTTTTAAAAAATTAAAATGAAATCTAAATAAAACTACAACAAGTATAAAATATGATGTAAATTAAATTAAATATAGATTACATTTTAATTTTTATTAAATTTAACGTAATAAAATGTAAATTAAATTTTAATTTTAATTAAATTAACCAAATAAAATATAAATTAAATTTTAATTTACTTTTTTACATGTAATGAATACTTGTGGGAACAAATAGTATGATACTCACATTTATTCATTTGTAAGTGGATATTAAATTATCCATTACTCTTTACTCGCGAGTATCCACTTACTACATCTAACAAATTTTACAGATTTTATCTGTGAATACATACAAATATAAGTATCTTTGTTATCCCTAGTAATGATAATAACTTTTGTATATTTCATGTACCAAACATGGAAAAAATAGTAATGATCATAACTTTTGTGTATTTGGTGTATCAAACAAGAAAAAAAGAATGTTATATATATATATATATATATATATATATATATATATATATATTATAATCTATTCCATGTACTTAGTTAATAATGAAGGAAGAGTAACAACAAATTCTTATTAAGTTTTTCTTATGTTATTCGTTTATTGAATTTTCATAATATATTAACGTTGATATATTAAAAGAAGACTTAACATATTTTAAAACATAAAAACAAGTTTCTATAAATATATTAGAAAACATAACAAAGGGAAAGGGATAGTAAAATAAACTTTTGCAAAATTTTGTAAAAAATTTAAATTTGAAAAAAAGTCATATGCACCTATAAATTAGTTAACTTTTGTAGTTATATCTTTAAGAAGTTCATCATTTACATTTATCTACTTTCTCATATTTTCTCTGTTTTTATAAGTTGTTAATGCAAGAGTAAGTGACACATGTGAGTTTGGATTCTTGAATGCGAAACTGAATTACATTCGTTGGTATCTTTCTCATGTCACTATCCTTGTTAAATAATTGTTTAAGAATATTTAAGAGTTAATTACTTAAAAGTCGAACTCAAAGAAAATTTATAATACATTATGCATTATGCAAAATACCCGAGTTTTTCTTTTATAATAAAATTATGACAAAATTGTTAAATTTCAAAGTGAACTATATATACATTATGCAAACTGACTTATAATGATAATATAAATTTCGTTATTATCGTATAAATCATTCAATTCTATTTTGATTTCATGTTGCTATTCGTTCTTTTTCTTTGTGCTTATTGTCTTTAATGTGATGAAAAATCAATTAATTGATCCTAAATCCAAGTATCTTATAACTATATTTTCAATCACCACTATGTGGAGACTATAATCATGACAATTATTTGATTCAATTGACTTGTTTTTAATGAAGTCTTTGAGAGAGGTTAATTTTCTTCATTGTTTTTTTAACTATCTTTTCTTCACTTTTCCTTTTTCTTTTTCTTGTCATGATGTGAATTTTGATCAAAATTAATTTTAATACATAAATCTAAGTCAAACCACACTAATCACACAAACAAATTCGCATTTGGTTCCCACATAATGTAACAACAAGCGTAAAGAAAAAAAAAATATAAACCCATATAAATAAATTTATCTTTAATAAATCGTTGTGGGTATACATGAAATAAATTATTTGGGTTGTAATCAAACTTTGGCTAGGTCCATTTTAATGAAAACAAAACCTAAATGGAAAGCATAGCCTTAAATCTCAAAATCCGTACTTAACTTGATAAAGAAACTAGCAATGGACGAACACTATTGGTCGTACAAGTGGAAAAACAAGCTATCGATTTCAATCATTTATGAAGATGATGGCAATGCAAAAGGAAAAATTAAGTTTTAACAACAAAGTGTATGATCGTCAAATTAGGCAAAAAAAAAAAAAAATAGCTTATGTGGGTCATGAATTCATTGAACAACGACCAATAAAAAAAAGTAAATAATCAAATCAAGCTCTTAATATATTATCATTATTTCATTTGAAAAGTTGTTAATTAGTGTAAGCATGCATGCTATATATAATTATTTCTATTATTATTGCATGTCTTTTTCACAACAAATTTCTTCCAACAACGTCATAATCATCATGTGGTGACATCGACTTTTGAGGGTTTTAAAAACTTAACCACGAGTAGATTTGAGTTGGTGCTAATTTCACGATCATGAACATGATTATCTAGCTATTGTGTTTCCCTATTCACAACACATGTGTTGGCACACACATATGATCTCATCACATTCTTGAAAGAAAAAAAAAATTAGGGTTTTCTAGGGTTCAATCATTCATCTTTTAGGTGTTCCTCAAATATGTCCATCCTAATGAGGGAGCAACTTTTTGAATGTCACCCACAAAATTGTGTTTTGGTGATAGAGTGATTGCAACACATAACTTTAATTTGGTTAAGTTGTTTTAGCTTGAATAGGAAAGAGAATCCATTAAACTCATTTGAGTGTTGTGGTACATTTTGTTTAGTCTTTATGTTAATGTAAAGTGGTGATGACTTATGAGAACCCTTTTGGATTAAACATTTTATTCCTACCAAAGTGAGGCAAGATCCTATGGATATGAAAGTTTAGGTAAATTTTCCAAGTACCTTGGAGAAGCTCCTTGCTTAGGTCAAATCCAATATTAGAAGCCATCTTGGAAAAATACATCATATAGACATCAATTTCATCCCATGGCTACAAAAGTAGGTAGCTTTAGTATAACCCACTCTCTTTTCTATTTAATAAAGTGCATAAAGTATACTTCATTTTTCTTTCATGCCCTAGATTCAAACCACATAGACCATTCAACTACTACTTATAAGTATTATAAATGAAAACAAACTCTCCAAAAGAGAAAGGTGTAATACAATGATAACCATAGTGTTTTTATTGCTAGCTTTAATTTTTCTTTTTTTTGAAAAAATATGCCTAGTATCTCTCTTTATTGAAATCTTCCCATTCAATCATATATATTTTATGGATAATAATACTATAGCTTCCATATTTCGACTCTTATCTTTTACTTCTTGACATGACTTAGTGTGAATTATTGATTATTGTACTATTATCTTTTCTTTTGAAATAATCAATAACCCACACTAAATCATGTTAGGAAGTGAAAGATGAGAGTCAAAAGATAGGAGTCATAATATAATTTTTCATTTTTTTTTCGTATAATGTCATTCAATTAACTATTTGTTAGTAAGTAAATTGATATTTGAGTGTCTTAATTACCTTAATCGAGAGATTTTGGATTTGAGAATAGTGAAGTTGTTAGTGAAAAAATTACTTTATCTCTAAATCGGTAAAACTGGTTTATGATTAAACAAATCATGAGATCACGAGAAAACTCGTAGTTGTAAATAAAATAAAATATCACCCATATTTAATTATGGCGGATTTAATTAAATCATATATTACTCATGTAAAAAAAGGGTTATATACCTTTTTTTTTTGGTGCAATTTAATTTCATCTTGATCAAATTTAACTATGAATTCAAGCCACCAATTTTCTCATAATTATACTTTCTTTCCAAGCAAAATTCCTTGTAAGAGTATTTTGTTCAAATATTCCGCATCGATAGATGAATAATCATCGTGAAAATATATATAAAAAAAATGACAAATTAAATGAATAATCCCTCTCCTGAAAAATGGAAAATTAAAATTAAAATAAAAATGGACCCAAAACGTAGATAAAGGTGCATTAAATAGCTTCGTTGTTTATTTTGTCCTGTTTGATGCTTTGAGCCTAATATTAGATCACACACCACCCTATTGGAAGCACATCATGCCAACCTTAGAAAAAAAATTGTCATTGACCAAAAATAAAAACTTAGTAAAATAGTCAAATTAATTTCATGTTTGTTTAATTAATTAATTTTAGTTTGGCAAGTGCATGTGCAAGGAACTTTTACTTCAATTAGTATGTTAACCCATGCAATACGCATGATAAATGTTTATTGTATGTATCTAAAATTTATAATAAATAAATATTGGTTTAATTCATAAATTATATTATAGTTAAAAAATTTAATAGATGAATTTTGTAATAAATAAATTATATTTTAGATTTATCATAACATAATTTTGAGTTGTTAAAATTCAATTTAAAATAAGTGAAAATGATATATTAAAAATATTAAAATGTTAGATAATATCTAAAAGTAATATTTTTATTAAACCATAACAAAAATTCCACTGTGAAAAATAACATCTAAAAACACTTTAATTCAATACAAGTATCTTATTTATGTAGTCTTGTTTCTTTGATAAATGATAAAAGAGACCATGGTGGGGGTCTCACTTTTGAGATTTTGAATTTATTGTTAAATGGGTTTCTGGCTTTTTTTAAAATGTCCCAATGTAAACTGAGTCCCCGTTTTTGGTACTCTTTCAGGCCTTTTCTTTTTGCACTCACATAATTTCTAGCTGTACATCTATTATTTTCAAAATGACAATTTTACCCTTTGAAAAATGGTTAAATATGATTTTTTATATTAATTCCCTGTGAAAATTGAAATTAGTTATTCATCAAAATTTATTTATAAAAAATTAATAACTGAAAATTTTCTGCAATATAGTTAAATATAAAAAAATACATTTATTTAATTAAGATAAACATTTTTCAATTGAAACAAACTAAATTATCTCGTTTATGTTAAAATAGGTTAGATTGGACCGTTAGCCCAACTCATCTTAACCTACACTATAATAGTTAATTTAATTTGATTAATTTCACACTAATTCCAGAATATTTGGAGGGACTTAAGCATGAGTTAGTAGGTTAAATAAATTGAATTACCTAAAATTAAAATAACTATATAAAAAATAAACTTTTAAGATAATTTTTCTGATACATAATAAAATATATAACGTATGAAAATTATAATTTCATAATTAAGAATTAAAATTTTACTTAGTAATTAAAGACGAAATATGACATTAATACACTATTCAATCCTCATCAACTGGTTTTCAAAACTTCAATATTATTTTTTCATCAACTTCAAATTTTTATATAATACATAATGAATTAAAGTTTTAATATAATTTCAGCAATTAGGTAGATTTTTATTTTTAGGTGGGCTCATCGATTAATTTGACCTACCTTAAGGTCATAATAAATAAATCATAAATATTTTTAATTATTATTTTGTTATATTCAAACATAATTAATCATCTTAAAATAACTTTTCAATGAACTTGCATAGATAAAAAAATAATAGTCTATCTAATCATTGAAAGAATCTATTTTGCTTACTGTTCTCTCAAAACTTATGAATACTTGGATAAAATTATAAAGATGCCTCTATAAGAAACTTGGCGACAAATTAAAATTGTAAAAAGAAATTAATAACTAATATATTTAGAGATGAACTAAAATAAATAAAAAGTAATATATTACAGGTGCATTGATTAAGGGAAAATATGATTCGTTAATAGTACGGTACAATCAATATAAATGAATAACTAAAACATATAGATCGAAATAGTCTTGGTAGTAAATTACAATTAGGTTCCCAAATCGATATTTAATTTTATTTTTATTTTTTGAAATGTTCAATAATTATATCATTTTCTTTAATATTAAATGTATCTATGTTAATTCCTAATTTTTCTTTTTAATATTTTTAATTTTTAAAATTATTTAAAAAAATTTATTATATATCATGTCAATATTGTGTCATACGTTAAGTAATTATTTGAATCTCAAATAATGACTATGATTTATTTAAAAAATTGATTAATTTCGTCTATCTTTAAATTTATATCAAATTTAAAATTTTAACTTTCATATAGATGGTATAATGACATTTTTAATAAAATTGATATTTTTATTAAATATTTTTAATAATATAAAATTTATTTAAAGTTTTATTATACATTAAACTTGATTTCAATTTTGTTTTAAAATTTAAATATATTTATTTTAAATTGTTTGATAATAGTTTTAAAATTTTATATTTGAATGTATAAAATTTTCATTTTCAAATTAACTCTAAAATTTGGATAGAAATTATTGATATATAATATTATACATGTATTTAAATATAAATTTTAGAACCAATATAAATTTATATACAATTATTTAAAATATAAATTTAAATAAAAAAATATTAAAATTTGATGTAATAAAATATATATCGACACATATACATTTATGTACAAAATAAATCTAAATAAATTTAATAATATTAAAAATATTTAATAAAAATATTAATATAATATTTAAAAATTAAATGTGATCTTAATTTAAAAAAAATAAAATTATTTCATTTTAATTAAAAATTAGGACCGAATTAAATCAAAATAATAAATATAATGTCCAAACTAAAATACAATAACTTAACCCTTGACATTAACAACTTGACTAAAATAGTTTTTATGGCCAGTTGACATATGCATACAACAACTTAGCACAAATCCATTAAGGATAGCTTCCGCTTTACTAACATGTCCATTTAAAAATAGAAAAAGTAATAATAAATAAATAAAGACAATAAAATAAAAATTTAAAAGAAAATTAATTGGTTAGGTTAATTAAAAATAAAAAAAAAGTCATTTTAGACCTATCTTTTACCCAACTTTTGTTTAAAAGTAATATAAATTCATTTTCCTTTTATCACACACTTTTTCTTCTTAATTTTACCACCCATATTTGTTTTTTTAGAAGTCAAAACTCATTTCATTGCTTACACCGCCCAATACTCACTTCACTACTTACACTCCTGCTTCCCGTGTCCGTTTCGGCTACGGAATCCCACGCGGAGGCGCCATTTTTTTTGCGTGTCGGAGCTGCTTATCGTTGTCACTGGCCACCGCCAAACCCACGTCGAGCTAGGTCTCCGACAACAGGAGCCGCCGCAGCCAATCGTCTAACCCTCATCGGAGAGGTTTTCCTTCAACAGAAGTCATCACGCGCTGCCCACCGAAGACCGCCATTGACGAGAAACCCTGAGTTGCGGCGCGTCCCTGGAGTCATCTTGAACTTGCGCCCTAAGATCCCGCTGCTGGCGCCACTGAGGTTTTCACACTTTTCCCCTCTTCATCTGTTTTTCCGATTTGGGTTGAATTATGAAATTGTCGGGGTTTGGTTGAATGTTGTCACAAGTTGTTGACACCAAATCGTGGGGGTGAAGTTATTGATTAGCTTGGCATTGAAGTCTGAGTTTCTGGTGTTGAATGGAGGACGTGATTTATGTGCTTGTTTTACGTGCCTGTTTTACGATTAGCCTATGTTTGGAATGAAATTGATTCTGTTTGGGGTGGGGTTTAAATGCACTACGTGGTTGATGTTCTGATTTTGTGATTGAAGGTGTTGTGAGTTTGTTTATATCTGAGTGTTGTGTCTAGGTTGGTGCTTGTGTCTCCTTTGTATTGTGACTGAATTTGCAGAGGACTTATGACATTTCAAATGGAGCCTGTGGTGATACCATTAGGTTTTGGAACGGAATTGATGAAATTGTGTGATCTGTTTAAATATTTGATGGTTGTTAGGAAATTGGATTCTGACTGATACGTTTGAGTCTATAACCATTTTACCGTCCTGACTTATTTGAATCTAAAGCTTAATTGAAATCATAGTTTAGTTAGTGGCAGAATTCACGTATTGTATGTAGTGTTTACCATATATGTTAAAGCATGCATAAGTGTGGGTTCATGGCGAAGTGATTAGTTTGCCTCATTCATTAGGTGAACTTTCTTATTCGATATTTTCCTTGATGTTGAGGTTTATGCCTACGGTGATATGTTACAGGGGTATGTAATTGAGTGCGAGTAACTAATTGTTGATTGCTGTGTACGCGTATTATTGTTGGTTGTGGTTGAGATTGAAGTATTCAGGGTGAGACAAGGAATCACAGGGTTGAATTCAAATTAAGAAATGGTGTGGTTTCTTGGAACAGGGATTGTAAGGCCCTGGTTGCTTGGTCTGCGGGGATAATTTAAATTGGGATGTATGGTTTATAAAGTCCTGATAGTTTGTTAGTTATCTAAAGAAGTACGATTTGGTATTATTTTAAGCCCGTTTTGTTAGTAAAACGATGTCACTTTGAAGCAGTGAGACATACCATGGTTTACTTTATATTCCTGCAACCAGTCTATTCATTTGATAAATTGGAATGAGATGCATTTGATAAATTTTGATAAATAACTTGAGCACTTGTTAAATATGAGCTAGTCATAATATGCACTTCATTTTTTTTTTTGTATTACTGAAGAAATCAGTTTGAATTATTTTCACGTAAGATATAAGCTATTTTTATTAGTTATCCAAGAAAGCTTATTAAATAAGTTGAAAACTTCTTATGGACGTATCATAAGCTCTTTTCATAAGTTTTTCCCAACACTTACAAATGTGAAGATGAGTGCAAATAGACATTGAATAAGCTCTTCCTAACTGATGTTATTTGATCATGGCTTAGGAATGTGAGTTCATGGTTCCAGCTTGAGTATATTTAAATGCTGATAAATGTGATTATTTTCGTTGGGATTAGGTACCAAACCCAATCTTTTCTGTCTATAGATTCTATATTAATGATGGTGGAAACCTTTTTGGAGCAAATAAAAATTGCTTCTTAAGTTTGATCATGGCTTACATAATTTCTGTATTGGAGGTGGAATCCACAGACTATGAATTGCCTCAGTTTAAAGGTTTCTCTGCATGATGTGGTTGAAGTGTCACCTCTATTAAATTCCATTTTGTTGACTTATTTAGTTTCTCAAAGTGGGAGATTGTGAATAGGGAAACCAAGTTGTTATATTTTGTGATTATATAGTTGCCGACTTATTATAGATATGTTTAAATGTGTAAACTGCCAATGTCTCACATTATTAAATGTTTAAATATAAATCTGTGTGAATGTAATTGACTTATTGATATTAACATAAAGTAAGCCTTCTTTCTTGAATGTTATCTGCATTTGATATGTTGTCATGTCCTTTGTCGCTTTTTTCAATTGTCTTGTCATTCTCTCTCAACCGGTTGTGTTTCTTTCTAGGTTGATTGGTGCATTTCTTAACTGACATTTCTAATCTTGTTAAGTTTGGCATGCTGGCAGATTCCATATGGTTTTTTATGATAGCATTATTAATTATTAATCATAGGAAGCTTGCTATGACTATTGTGATTGCTAGTTCAATTTCACATTATAAAACTTCTCTGTAGAGGCAAATTTATGGGTTTTACTTAATAGACATTGCTTTCTCAAGACACAATTTTTATATCACGTTCTATTTTAGGACAAATTAATTTGTTTGGTTAGGTGTCATCTGCTTATTCTTTTTAATATAGGTGGGAATCAAATTCTTTCTCTCTTTTCCCCTTTTTATGGTTTTGTATACATGTTAAATTTGCACTCTTTATTAATAAAATAATATTTATATAATTTATATTATCTTAAGGAAAATTAGAGCTTTTCTTGGGAAGATTTAGCCTAATAAATAATATTTATATAATTTATATTTTCTTAAGGAAAATCAGAGCTTTTCTTTGGAAGACTTAGCATCATCCGGGAACCAACTTTGTGCAACTGAAAAACTGATGGCGAAGAAATCTGAGGAGGAATGTCAAATCATGATTCAGAAGAGTTTCCGAAGTATGTCACATTTCCTACTACATTTTCTTTCTTACATATCGGTGTGTTTATCATGTTAATTTTCTTTTCTTTGACAGCTCCAATGGTGAGGTTTTTGAGGGAACGTTTGGAGAAAGCGGGATGTATAGTTGAAGACAATTTTTTCAAAGCTATTACTTGTAATCAAGAAGTGGCTGGTTCTTATGTTCGTGGTGAAGGGGTACCTATTTCCTTTCTCAATTCTATTACTGCTTCGTTGTTTTGTTCAAGGTAGTCAAAATCGTGTGAGATATAAAGAGTGATCTTGCCTGGGAGTTGCAATTTTGGTGGATTGCTTTGAATCCACATTCAAAATCGCAACTCGCGATACAGTCCCTCCTAGTGGCGAGGGAGAAGAAGTTGACATATCTTGCGGTGGCGCTTCTCATGGAGTATGTTACACACGCCATGGCAGCTCTTAGGTCAGATAAATTTTTAGGGTTTTCGATGGGTTGGGAAAAGTAAAGCCCATCTCTTTATTTTAAATCCCAATCACATAACCTTTTTTGTTTTCTTAAAATCCAATTGCATTACTACAACAACCATGACTCTCAAAACTTAAGCCCATCTTTGTTTTTCTTTTTTTCAAAACCCAATTGCATTTCTTTTCCATAACTGAAAAACTAGGATGACCTATTTTTTGGGTGCTTCTTCCTGCACCTTCCTATTTTTCTTCTTGTACCCTCATAAAATCTTATATCCCTATCCTATCCTATCATTCAATTAAATTATATTAAAAAACCTAATTGCCTAATCTTCACCATTGTTCCTCTTTCTTCTTCCATGCTCCACCATTAACAGCTCACCATTCTCCCTCTCCATTCTCCTTCTCCTTCTTCCACCACCATTCTCCTTCTTCCATTACCATTTGAGTACGACGAGCTCTCTCACCATCTATGAAGCCCGAACATGCCTCATCAATGGCGTTTCCTGTGTCTGACACGTATCGGACACTGACACTTGTACGACACTCGTACGCCATGTATCAGTAAAGTATCCAATTTGAAACACATTTTTTTTGTCTTTAACATGATTTTAATATGACACCAACACAATGTTAATAACAACAAATGCAATGATTTTCTAAAAACCCATAAACTTGTAAATTTATCACATAAGTTTCTATTATAAGTATAAAAATAAGGAAAAAGTATTATATGATCACTACTTTTCACTTTTTTGGATATTAGATAGATAAATTAGATTCATTTCTGTGTTAGTTGACAATGTGTTAGTTGAAAGTTTGAAAATAATATGTATATACATGCCGTGTCTTGTGTCCTATAGTTTTCAATTTAGCCGTATCTCCGTGTTGTATCTGTGTCCGTATCCAGGCTTCATAGCTCACCATTCTCCTTCTTCTCCTCCTTCTTCCATCACTGTGCTTGTATCCTTGCATCTCTCGTCTTCTTCCACTTTTTGTAGATTCGTTTTTCAGAAAAGAAAAAAAAAAGATATAAAACAATCCTTCTCTTTATTGAATTTAACTTACATTTTTAATTTAAAAATAAAAATAAAAAGGTTATAGAGCAACAAAAGGAGAATAAGAAGAAAAAAGCGCAAGTCATGTATTTATAAAAAAATTTTGGGGAGAGATACATTTGAGAACACCTAATCCGTTAGGTATTTTCAGATTTGGAAATAACTTTGGAAACTCATTTTGGAATTTTTTTGTATTCCGGAATACTGATTTGGAAGGTATTTATAGATCTAGAAATAGATTCCGAACTCAGAAATACATTTTAGGATACAAAGTCATTTTTGGAACAAGATACAAGGTCATTTTTGGAACAAGTGTTCAGGAAGTCATTTCAAGGTCCGGAAATACATTCTGAGGTGACTGTTTCGGCCAGAAATACCTTCTATAACCCCTCTCGTACTAGGGTTGGCTCCTCGCAGCTCTCCTTTTAACACCAACGGTAGATAGGAACCGAACTGTCTCACGATATTCTAAACCCAATTCACGTACCACTTGAATCGGCGAACAACCGAACCCTTGGGACCTTCTTCAACCCCAAGATGTGATGAGTCGACATTGAGGTGCCAAACGACTCCGTCAATAAGAGCTCCTGGGAGTCATCAGTCTGTTATCCCCGGCATACCTTTGATCCGTTGTGGGATACAGTTTTTTTTTTTTTTCTTTTTTCAGAACGACGGTTCTGGAATATATTTTCGGATCCCTAAATAACTTTTGAACACCTATTCTATTTTTTTTTTGTATTTTGTTTTGATTGTTTTGAAATGTATTTCTTAATTTGGAAATACCTCTTAGAACCGTCAATCCATAATGTATTATTTCATACTTCCCGGATTGTGTGTTCCGGTGACATATTTCCGATCCGAAAATACCAATCCTGAAAATATAAAAAATAAGGTGTTGGGATTTTATTACAATTTGAATAAGGGGTAGTTCGGAAATTTAAACTTTTATGGGGGTACATGAAGAAAAGAGGGAAGAAAGACCCATATTTTTTTCTTTCAAAGACCATTTTTCTCTTTCAAAGTAGAGTGAGATATAATGATTCTTGTGTGTATGAATTTAAATTTCATTAAGTGTGATTTTTAGTTTATGCTTCATACTTTCCTTTCCATCTAGGGTAAAATCTCAATTTTGACTATCATGGTTTTGTGGGTTGAATTAGTGTTGTGATCAGTGCTTTTACTTTGGCTGAACGGCAATGTTTTCCTTTCTCCCAGATAAAAGTGTGCAGTAACTATGTACGAATTCAAGATGATGTCAACCAGGTGGTAATTCGTGAATTAATTCATGCATTTGATGATTGTCGTGGTGCCAACTTGGATTGGTCGGATTGTGCTCACCATGCTTGTACCGAGGTTCGTATCTTACAATGTTTTCCTACCCTTGATTATGTTGGTTTTTCAACCCCTAATTGATATTTTTTATGGCATCGTAAAACAGATACGAACTAATCATCTAAGTGGCGATTGCCATTATAAGCGGGAACTACTACGAGGTTTCTTGAAACTACGAGGGCATGAACAGGTAAACTTTCACTTTCCCTCATTCAATAAGGCAGCCCATTTATTTTAGTTGAATCCTTTCCTATATTAAACTTAGCAAGTATCAGTTGAACTATATAAAAAAAAATAAAGAGTTGTTTTATTTGTATCGATCACAACAGTTACATTCCCATCATCTCTATTAGTAATGATAAAAATCTTGAAAAAATAAAATAAAAATATGTTGAAAGATTTTGAAGATATTTTTTCCTAATACTGTGGTGAAGATATTGAGAATTTTTTTTATCCAAAGAATTTGTTATTTACAACACTTTTCCTCAAATTAGTGAATGAATATCAATGGTTCCCAACTTACCTACAAGATCCTAGAATCTGGCTTGAGAAATCTGCTGTATGAAAATCCTGTATGGGTATGAGTTGTAGTTACTAGGTCCCTGTCAAGATTATCTTTGATGAAGTGTCGGTCTATGCAACCCACTTTACTCCTTAGCAATCAAAATTGTCTTCCTTGTGGTGCAGTCATGAAATACAATAAGAATAGAAAAAATGTACTGAACAGTCCAAATATTTTGTATAGAAACAAGGCTATTGGTCAATTATGGGACATAAAATATCTTTTAATAGAATAGTCGATTCTGAAGTTACATTTCGAATTCACGAGTGTGTATTTTATACATCTAATCTATAAAACTAATATTTTTATGGTGATAGTAATTCGTAATTTTTTATTTTGATAATGTTTAATATATGTAATTTTAGTTTGGATTCACACTATTTCAATCATATATATATATATATATATATATATATATTATTTTTAAAAATTGTTTTGTACATTTTTCAATATGTGTATATCATGTATCATATTCTATTATTTTCTAAATAAGTGTATCATTGTATCATATATTCATGGTATCCGACACATGTAACCGTGCATCATAAAGTCACACCAATTACATTCTCATCATGCCTATTTGTAATAATCAAGATTTTTAAAACAAAGGAAATAAAAATATGTTTAAATGATATAGGAAAATTTCAAAGATACTTTTTCTTCATTAATACTTTATATCCTAATAATATGTTATTTAAAGCATATCATGGTTACTTTTCAAATTTACAATATCTAGTTATCAATTGGAGAAAGAGAAAGTATAAAGTTTAACTAAATTTGCCATTCCATAGAAGCATTATTCTCATCTGAAGTTTTAAAATTGGTATGAGATACATACATTGGTAATATCAAGCATCTCACAGTCTTTTGTTGCGTTCAAATTACATCTGTTGATATTCTGTTGCTAATGTCATGCATTTCTCTCTTTGCTTAAGTATATTTAATTTGATATTTTAAACTTTTTTTTTTGGCTTTGATTTGTTCAATACTGAATCAATGTAATGGTACTTGAAGGAATGTGTGAGAAGAAAAGTTTTGAAATCTTTGTCTGCAAACCCCAATTGCTCTGGTTTTGCCGCCGAGGATTCCCTGGAAGCTGTATGGGATGTTTGTTACAATGATACACAACCCTTTGACAGAGCTCCTTAAAATTACATTACATGGTTGGTACCAACATATAGTATAGTCACCATTGGTGCTATACTATCCTTGCGGAGCACTACATTGAATGCTTAACTTTTGTTAGAATTCTCACAAACTTAGTCTGTGGCAATGGCAACTCCACCCGGAAGATCGCACCGTCTTGACTTCCACTTATTTTGCATGTTACATTATTCACTTAAATTGTTATAACCACATTTAATTTTGCGGGCATGTCAATGGGTGAGTAATTCTTTTATGTTTTATGATTTTAGATAGAAGCCTTCATTTTCAGGGTTTTCGGGAGCTGGCTGAATCCTGAGTTTTGTTCTTTAGACCATACAGAAATAAATAAGACGGGGACGCTTTATACATTGATGAGAACGCCATTTATTTCTCAAACTACCAAGCAGAGTAAGTAAAATAAATTGGAAAAGTAGATTAAAGAATTAAGAATTAGCAAAAGTCAGCCAAACTTAGTGACCTAAATAAATAGGCTTTTTTTAGTCTAACCCCTTTGGCACGTTGCTCTTATAGGCCAAGGTTGGGCTTGCTTTCAGGTTAATGGGCTGACTTGTTTCACCTTTCACCTTATTAAAACTTCCTGAAAAATGATTTCCCAAAATTTCTTTTTGAAATTGTTTATTATATTCCAAAAAATAATTTTTGGAAGTGATAGGAGAGTAATAGGATGTAAGAAGAAAACAATAGGATACATGAACTATTTGCCTTGCCTTGTTCTTTTATGATAATTTTTTTGTTCTTAATTCTTCTGCTATCATATTAAAGAAAGAACTCTTATCAATTTTATAGTGATATGACCTCCTGTCTACTTTTATGCATCTTTACTTATTTTAGTTACATGTTATAGATATTGGATACATTAATAGAATTGTTTGATAAAGATGCAAGATGTTGTATGTTGCATCTTGTTGAATATTAAATTTTGAACTTTCAGACAATGATATATCATGATTTTTGTTGTATGGACAAGTTGTAATGTTTTTTAATATTCAATTATGTATACTGTATGTATAGTTTAATTTGAATGTACTTTGCCAAAATCTTATTGAATATTAAATTTATTATATTCTTTTTTATATTTATCTTTATTAATTTTATTTTTAAAAAAGATCCTGTTTTCCTTTTCGTTTTTAATTTTTAAAAGTTTTCTATTAAATTATTAATGAAATAAGTGTTATAAACTTAAATTGGAAGCCTAAAGTACAATGTAGTGTATAGTGAACATGGGGTGCAATGAAAAATACAAAAAACATACCCAACAACAAATTAAAATAAATGGGTGTGTGCAATGTAGATGTGGATTGCATGAAGTAATACTACAATCCAAACAATAAGCAGTGGGATGTGTGTGGTGAGGTGGGGTGATGAGATGAATGAAAATGGTATTGGGCTTGGGTATGATGGAATCATTAAAGAGAAAAAAAATGAAAATATATACACGCATTGAATGGGATAACAACATATCACAACTAAGGATATTCAGCCAACATCATCATATATTACATTCTATACTTTTCACATATCAACTGTAGATCAAACGAGAGCCAAGGAAAATAAATACGTTGAAGCTAATTTTGTTGACAAATTTTCTTGTAGGTGAGTTATGGTAATGGAAAAGAAAAGGAGAAATGTAGCCTTTCTTTTATGATAGATGTTTGTGTTTATATACACACATTGCAATATAAATGTAATTTTGTTATAAAGTCAGTCTTGATTCAATGACGGTGTTATTGATATTGGATAATGGAAAATATCCAAAAAACCTTTATAAAGTTATAACGGAAATCATAACGGGTTATGACGGAAGTATTGCGGTAAAAAAAATATAATACCACCACATATAATTTTAATGAAAAAGTAATGATATTATGTATAAAAATCCAATTAATAATAACATCATATCAAAACACTACAAATTTAAAGTTCAAAACATAAAATAACAACAAATCATTAAATGTATGTATTAAGTTTGTTTCTAATCATCATATTCTTCTTCAACTCCAACATAATTGTCTTCAATGTCATCATCCAATGGGGATATCCCTTCTCCTCTTCCTCTTCTGAGAGACTCTTTCCAAAGTTAAGTACTCTTTCAAATTCGGAATTAGAGCTATTATGCAATTCATTTTGAACTTGAATTTGAGTCCTTTCTTTACCCTTTTTAGGTTGTGTTGGGGTTGGAGTTGAAGTTGCACTTGGACCTTTCTTAGAAGAATGGGAAGATCCAATAACAATACCATCACTTGATGGTTGCTTTCTTTTATTAGTTGCTTGTCTCCTTGTATAAGCTACTGGTTCTCCAATATCTGAAGCTTCATAAATAATTGCCCAATTAAGAGTGGGATCATCATGAAAAACCAAATCATTACCTCTCTCTTCATTATCGTTATTATCATCAACTTCTCCCACTAACCACTCATTACATTCATCAATGTCATTCAATAGAATATGGTCTATTTCATCCCTAATATTGTATTTTTGATCAAGTTGTTGATTATACTTATGTAAACCAAATCATGCAACCTTTTGTGGTCCATTCTATTTCTTTTCTTTGAATGAATCTGCAATGTGAATAAGTAATATGTAAATTAATTTCTTTCTACAACTTACAAACTAATATAATAATGAAATGAGTCATGTCTTATTACATGCTCAAAAACACTCCAATTGCGCTCACATCCCGATGAACTACATGTCAAGCTTAAAATCTTGATTACTAGCTTTTGTAAGTTGGGAGTTGCATGCCCATAATTCTTCCACCATTGAGCTACACAAGCAACGAAAGTAGATTAGAATGTAACCATTATATCTTAGCACAATTTAAAAAGTGTTTAAGTGTCTCATTTGGGGCTGTGGTTTTCCTTGATTCTTTGGCAAAATCATCACCAAAGAGTCCATTTGTACTTTTATAAAGAGGCAACTCAGTTAAAATTTTTTACTGCACATCTTTACTTGGCACCAACCTCCTGATGCAATCATATAATCCATTTGTAACTTCCAAATCATATTCCATGTCTAGGTTGGAATAAAAGAACTTTGGGTTTAAAAAGTGATCATCAACATGCAAGGGGCGATGAAGTTGACATGTCCATCTATTATCAATGATTGTAAATACATCATTGTATTTACTTTCATCGTTGTTGAATGACTTCATTATTGCTTCCTTGGCTTTCTCCATTGCTTCATATATATAACCCATAGCTGTTTTTCTTTCCCCATCCACTAGAAGAAGCACATGAACAAGAGGAGCCATGACTTTGATAGTAAACACTACTTGATTCCAAAATGAAGGCATAAGAACAATTTTTGTAGCCTCCCGCCCCTTGGCTTCCTTAGATAGCTTGTTATTGCTCCATTCATCAGAGGTGAACATTTTTCTCAAATTTTCCTTATCTTGATGCAACCTTTGTAATGATAAATAAGAGGTAGCAAACCTTGTAACGACATGTTTTACTAATTCCCTTTTATTTGTAAATTGTCTTAACAAACTCAAGGTACTAAAATGACTATAAATTAAGCCAACAAGACTAACTCCTCTTTGAATTGTCTTCTTTATCAAAGGAAGCTTTCCGATGTCTTCAAGCATCAAATCTATACAATGGGCAGCACAAGGAGTCCAATAAAGATGAGATCTTTTCTCTTCTAACAACTTACCAGCCAACACATAATTGTTATAACTTAAACAACATTTTCTTCCCCAATCTCCTCCACAAGGGAATCAAGCATCTCAAATATTTTTTCTCCTGTCTTCAAAAAGTTTGAACCATCAATGGACTTGACAAACATTAACCTTGTAGGGGAGTTCACCAAAATGTTAATTAAGCATCGTTGCTTTCGATCAGTCCATGCATCTGACATAATAGAACAACCATGTTTACTCCATTGCAATTTATGATCTTGCAACAACTTTTCCGTGTACTCAACTTCCTTGTTGAGAAGTGGAACTCTGATTTCATGATAACTAGGAATGGGTAAATTAGGTCCATATGCACTTATGGCATCAATCATATCTTGAAAACTTTTCAACTTCACAAGGTTGAATGACAAGCCTGCTTGGTACCAAAATCGAGCAATATATTGATGAATCGAGGCCTTTAAATTTTTGTCACTTGCCTCTTTGATGTTAGCTTGCCTTAATTTTTCATTTTTTCTCTTCCCTATTGCAACAGTTGGATTTCTACAAAACATATCCATTGGTCCTTTTCTTCCACCACTATTTCTTCCTTTATCATTACTAGCCGTGAAAATTTCAACCTCATATTCACTCTCATGGTTATCATTGGTTGTAGTATATCTAGGATTGACGGAGGAGCTGTCTGCTTTTTCTTTGTATAATTTCCAAAGTTATTTTCTCACATTTTTCGAAGTCTTGGTGCAAGTAACAACATTGCCCTTCTTTGCCATGAGATGTTCTTTTGTTCTAGTAACTCCTCCTTTCATAATTTTCCCACAATAATTGCAAATAATTGTATTTAAATTTGATTCATCCATCGGATGACAATGTTTCCATCTCGGGTCACTCCTATGGGATGTTCTTGAAAAGGATCATTATCATTGGTCATTATTATTGCTGAAAAATAAGTATATTTTTTACAAAATAATTATAGTGAAATTAGACAAATAGAAAAGATAAACAAAAAAATTGAAAAAAAATAACTTGGTGGTGACGGCTAGCGACGGTGGCGGTTGCTAGTGATGGTGGTAGCTGGTGGCAGTGGCCGGTCGGAAAGCTTTAGAAATTTTTGGTTTTGAATAGAATAAAATAATGAAGAATGAAGAAAGTTTTATAGATAGACTAGGTTAAATATGTGTTTAATGGGCCAGGCTTAGGTTTTAAAGAATAAAAATGGTAACTGAAATTAGGGTAAAAAAGTAAAATAATAGGAGAAGAGAAATTGAAACTAGGGTAGAAAAGTAAAATAAGAGAAGAGGTTTCTGTATTAAGGTACAAATGTAAAATAATAAGTAATATGGACGTAATCAAATTTTTAAATTTATTAATTGACAACAGGATAAAAACATAATCAGTGGCTGAATGGCTGAAATGACGCTGTAGTGAAGAAATTTGGAAGTGGTTGAATATTAAATGGCTGAAATAAGGGTGGAATGAAGAAATTTGGATGTTGGAGGAAATGGGCCAAGCCCAATTTCAAATGTATCAGACCAATTAGGTTTAGGTTTTCGCTATCTTCTCCTTCTTCCTCCAACCAACACGCCGCACAACTCCTTTCTTCTCTTCTCCTTCTTTCTTCTCTTCTCTTTCTTTCTTATCTCCTCTTCTCTTCTCCTATTGTCCGAGATTTTCGCCACGAGTGCTCCGCCACCGTCACCCGCCAAACGCAAAGCGGCTGTCATGAGCCTCTACGAAAATTTTGATTCGCCCCCGCCTTGTTATGGCGGCTGGCCGAAAAACCGCTATCGGTTTTTGCCATATCGGCACCATGGCCGATATTAAACAATATTGTTCAATGAACCATATAAGTCAGCCTTAATCCAGTAAAGGCTCAACATCTTTTATCCAATAGAGAAACCAAATCCGCCCTTGGTCCTAACCTTGTTCTATTTTTGGTTATGTGGTTGGGGCCTTTAAGCCCTTCCATTAAGGGGGCTAAACTAAATGGGGCTTTTATGACTCATTATCTTGACTTAATAACAAATGAAGTGGGAAAGTAACTAAGAAGCAAATTCACAAGGCCCTCCGCCATGGGACCCATGTGGGAACTTATAGGATCAAGAACGTCCTATCTCCAAGACTCCACATCCTTCAGTTTGAGACTCAATCTTGACCCTTTCTTGCATCCCATTCAACAAAACAAGACGAATGTGCTTGATCTTAGGGTTTAGGGTTCATGGTTCATTGTTTAAGGCTCATTGCTCAAGGTTCAGTGGTTAGTGTTCAACTATCATAGTTCAAGATTTAGGGTTAAAGGTTCAAGATTCAAGGTTCAAGGTTTAAGGTTCAAGAATTGGGGTTTAGGGCTCACTGCTCAAGGTGTAGAGTTTGTTAGGTTTATAAGGAGGGGGTATCACTAGGGAGATACAACACCAATGAGACTTGAGCCCAACCACATAAGGCATTAGCATCACTCTCAACCCAAAACCTTAAGACACTGGATTTATGGGTATTTATTCTTATATAGTGCTCTACTTTCTCATTTCTGGTCAATGTGGGACTTGGGCTCACACTTGGATTCCTAACAATCTCCCCCTCAAGGGTGAGTCCCTTCAACCACATTGGTACACTCCCCCTCCAACGGAAGCATTCCCAACCACGAGTACTCTTTTTCTGTCCTTTTCTGTACCGTCGTTATTTCTTAACGGGACACGCTTTACCTGAACCACACTATCAGGAAGACTTTCGATACTAGGACCATACCGATACTCACTCTTCTGAGCCAGTATTAACCATCGACTTTGATACCACTTGTTAGGTTTATAAGGAGGGAGTATCACTAGGGAGATACAAAACCAATGAGACCTGGGTCCAACCACATAAGGCATTGACACCACTCTCAACCCAAAACCTTAAGGCAATGGGTTTATGGGTCTTTATTCTTATATAGTGCTCTACTTTCTCATTTCTGGTCAATGTGGGACTTAAACTCACACTTGGATTTCTTACAGAGTTTAGGGTTTATGGCTCATTGCCCAGGGTTCATGGTTCAAGGTTCAGGATTCAAGGTTCAAAGTTTAGGGTTCAAGGTTTAGTGGTTAGGGTTTAATGTTCAGATTTTAGGGTTTGGGGTTCATGGTTCAAGATTTAGGATTCAAGGTTCAAGGTTCATGGATCAATGTTCAAGATTAGGGGTTAGGGGTTAGGGGTTAGAGGTCAGGGTTCAACGTTAAATGTTCAAGGTTAATGGTTCACAATTCACGGTTCAAGGGCCAGGCTTTAGAGTTAAGAATTCATGAGTCAGGGTAAGCGTTCAGGGTTCATGGGTCAGGGTTCAGTGTTCAATGTTAAGGGATTAGTGGTCAGGGGTCAGGGGTCAAGGGTCAATGGTCATGGGTCATCGTTCAAGGGTCACAGGTCAGGGTTTAAAGGTTAGGGTTAGGGGTCAGGGTTAAGGGTTAAGGGCTCATGGTTTAGCGTTCTAGGGTTATGGGTCAGGGGTCAGAAATCAAGGGTCAAAGGTCAGGGATTAGTGGTCTAGGGTCAAAGGTCTGGATGAAGGGTCTGGGTCAGGGGTCAGGGTTCATGTGTCATAAGTCAATGTTTAGGGGTTAAGGTTCAAGGGTCAAGGATCAGGGGCCAAGGTTCGGGGGTTGATGTTCAAGGTTCTAGGTTCATGGTCAGGGGTAAGGGGTCAGGGGTCAAGGGTCAAAGGTCAAGGATCAGGGGTCATGGATCAGGGGTAAGGGGTTAGGGGTCAAAGATCAAGGATCAAGGGTCAGGGGTTAGGGGTCTAGAGTCAGGGTCAGAGGTTAGGGGTCTAGGGTCAGGGGTCAAGGGTCAAGGGTCAAGGGTCAGGTGTCTGGGGTCAAGGTTTAAGGGTTAGGGTTCAAGGTTCAAAGATCAAGGGCCAGGGGTCGGGGGTTAGGGTTCAAGGTTTAGGGTCAACGACAAAGGGTCAGGGGTTAGGGTTTAGGTGTCACAAGTCAAGGTTCAAGCATCAGGGTTTAGAGTTTAAGTGGTAGGGATCAATGGTTAAGGGTAGGGGGTTGGAGTTTAGGGTCAAGGGTCAAAAGTAAGGGGTCAAGGGTCAAGGGTCTAAGCTTAGTGGTTAGGGGTCAGGGTCTAGGATCAAGGATTAGGGATTAGGTGTTTGGAGGTTTATGGGTTTGGGGTTAGGGTTTGGAGGTTGGGGTTTGGGTGCTAAGTGCTGGGTGTTTAGGATTTTTAGGGTAAAGGCTTAGGGCTTTGGGGTTTGGTTTAGGGGTTTAGAGGGTCAAGAGTTAAGGTTCATGATTCCAGATTCATGGTTTAAGGTTTACGGTTTAGGATTCCGAGTTTAAGACTCATTGCTCAAGGTTTAGGGTTCATGGTTCATGATTCAAGATTCAATGGGTAAGGTTCATCGTTAGTGTAACAAACGTAATTGTTGCACACTTTTAAAAATAGGAACCGATCGAAACCAATCAAAACATAGAAATTTAATTAAGATTCTCGTACAAATACGAAGATCAAAACATTAATATTTTAATATTATTTATATCATATGAAAAATTTTCATAGGAAGAAAAAAACTTTCTCATACCTATAACATTCTTATGCATGCCCCTAATCATCATAACCTAGTAAAGAAAATATAACTAGAACACTGCAAAGGTATTATTACCTGATAGCATAAATTTAACTTATTTTTTGTCTTACTAAATCTAATTTCATTATCTCTTTTAATAAGATATGATATAGTAAATAAATTGCTATTCATGTATATTATTAAAATCTATAACGATGATGGAGAATATAAGATTTGAGAAGACGTCAATATTAATTTGAATAAGATTATTGATATATAGATGTCCAAGAAAACTACTTTACAATTGTATTTTTTATTAAAAAATATTTACTTAATGAATGATATCCAAATTTTTAAATCAGGTAGAATAATAATATTATGTGTTCATAGATTTATTTTAATTTATATATATATATATATATATATATATATATATATATATATTTATTTTAATTTTTATTTAATATTTAAAATGAAAAAAATGTGTTCTGAATTTTTAATAATATTATGTGTATTTTTATAAAATAAATTATTACAGAAATATTTGAGTGGATATAAATGTTGTTACAGATATACCCTTATTACTAAATCAAAATAAGACATGAAATTTATATTAATAGATATTAAGAACATATATGTAAATATTAATTATTAGCCAAAAGCAATAATGTTAGATATACTTAAACCTGCGATTAGTATATAAGAATTTTCTTTGGACAAAAGGAAATTATCCATACGATGTTGTGATAGAGAGGAATATATTCTTAAATTTTGTCTTTTTTTCATGTATGGCGACAGATTAATTTAATAACAATTATAATAAGATACAACAGTGTGACTTATAATGCACGAAATTCTCCATTGCTTTGATGTATATGACAAAAATACCCTCCTTTGATTACTAAATTCTGAAATGAAAATGTTTTGTCACTTCAAACTTAGTGGCGATAAAAGAATCACATATTATTGTAAATAGATTTAATTTTTAATTCAATATATTGAAAAAAAAAATCATTGACAAAAAAAATCTTAATGTAACCTTATTCACACTGTTATTTTTTACTTTAATTTTATCAAAGAAAAACATAAGTAAACACATTTTTTACATAGTTGAAAAAAACTTCGTGAAAAAAGTTATTGTATTGATAAGTTAATTAATCTAACTTTTATTTATAAGGAATCATATAAATAATTTATGTATTTATTTAGGTTTTGTCATAATAAATATAATTTGTCTATATTTTGTAAAGTATAAAATTTGGTGTGATCCTCTTGCTTTGTATTCATTTATTTTATTTTAATAAATTTTTATTTGATAATGAATAATAGATAAATGTCAACATAATTAAAATGTCAAGATTCATAATTATACCTATCATGAATATATTTTGACAGAAGAGAAAAAGAAAAAAGATTATATATATATATATATATATATATATATATAAGATAAAAAAAAAATATTAAAAAATAATAAAGAAGAATATTGTTTAATTTAAGGAAAGAAATAGTTGTTTGATTTGAAAATACAACTATGTTTTATGTTGAAGATCACACATTAACTATAAATAAGATAAATTTATAGTTTATAAGTGTGTGCAAATTCTACTTTATAAACAAAATTTGTAAAGTTCGATTAACCTTAAAGTTCACTTTTTTCTATGATATTATAATCATGTTAGAACAAATTCTAGTGAAGATTTGTTGTTTATGTGGGACTTATCGTGCCTCCTTCTATTGGACCATTAATTAATATCTAATTTTACGCTAGCAATATATGTCACAACGTATCATACCACCCATAAAATTTAATCCCATTTCAAAATATGTATGTCTCAACATGAAGGGAGTTAGAGAATCAAATTTCGCAAAGTGGATTCATTGAGTGCTTCACATTTTGTTAATCAAATCAAATGGTTATTAGAGTAATCAAATTTCGTTAAGCAAACTAAATTGATAAATATTCTAATTGTGCTTGGGTTGAAATTCATTGCCCGAAATATCATTCATTGGATGAATTAATTAAATTCAATAAGTAAATTACTATTTAGTGGACGAAATTAACTTGGAAATTAGTCTTGTACTCTTTAGATGAGATTTGTGGAGAGAATTTTCACGTGTTGGGTGAATTATGCAAAATCAAAAGAATTTGGATAATTAACAACACAAATACAATCCAAAATTTATTATTTTTACTAGGGATGACAATAATGCCTATATTCTCATTCCCATCATTATATTCAACAGGTATGAAAATTTTTGTCTCCAACCTATCTCTACTGGAGATGTATACCAGATCCTAGCTTATACCTTCCCCTTTACTATTACAAATATTAATTAAATAATTATTTTGCAAACAATAAAATTACAATAAAGAAAAGTAGATATTATCAAGTATTCAATATTAAAAGGATACATATTTTCTTTTTTTCACTACCAAAAATTAAGAAAAAAATTGTAATTATATAAATAAATATCAAATAACAATTGAATAAAGATCGAATAATTATATAAAATAGTAAAAAGCGATTAAATGTATGTCTTTAAAATTAGTCGATATAATTTTTTTAGATTACTTAGAAATTTAAAGATGTTTTAGTAATTTAAGATATAAGATGAATATACAAACGAGAAAAGATATTAAAACATATATGAAGACAGAACATAACATATATGTACATTTTTATTCACATCTTCCTACCCAATTTTAAAACAAGTATTATTTATGCATATGTCCATACTTAGTCGATTCACTTTTAATAATTTAAAACTTCCAGCTATGCCCTGAAACCTTTTCATTCAATTCTGCTAAATTTCAATTGCATCCTTATACTTTCTTTTCCACGTCATTTTAGTATAACAATAAAAGTGGGTCGTAATAAATTTTGCTTTTTATAAAACCCTAATATTTATATCTTTAAAATCTAGCATCATCATCATGCGAAACAAAAATCACTTCAACAGTAAACAAATCCACGATATTTTTTGTGTTTTGTTACACATCAATCATACATAAATATTCATGTCACCACACCATGCGTTGCTTCATCTCAAAGTTTTGCTTCATCTCAAAGTTTTGCTCCAAAAGTTTAAGACAACGAGAACCCTAGCACGAGAGAGCATGCAAGAGAAAACCATAACTAGTAAAAAAAAAAATATCAAAAGTGTGGCACACATTGACTCAACACAAAGAAAAAGAGTGAAGAGAAATAACACAGTTGAATACGGTGTATCTATCTATATCTATCTATTTTTTCACAATGTATGAAAAGGAGAACAAAGGCCAAATTCATACATACTATATAAGGAAACTTAGCTTCTTTTTTTTTTTTCTAAGTGGCTTTGGGATAACCAAAGATAAGATTGGAAGCACTTTATCCATATACAAATTATTGTGGAAGCTAGTTTTAGGGCAAATGCATGTATCTGAAATTATCAGAACCCGACAAGGTGATCCTAAATGGAGAGTTAGAATGATAAAGAGGGTTAGTGAAGGAAGGGTCATTCTCATACCTAACGTTTCTACAAAACCATTCTTCAATTCACAATGCAAACACACATATTAGTTCCCTTTCTATTATAAAACAATATATAGTATCTTAATACACACTATTTTTTGGAACTATTTAATTCATAGAAATTTGGTAGAGATATTTTTGACTTTCAATATTTTAAAATATCTTAAAAGTAGCTATTCCCAATTAAATGTAAAGATATTTTTAAAAAAATATAATTCTGAAATAAATTGAAAAGATTAACACTACTAAAAAAGCTCATATTTCCTGTCAATTTTGTTTTAATTTTTTTCGTAAGAAATACTTACAAATTTTGTTGAGAAATTTTTTTTGCAAGAAATTGTTACCAATTTTCTTGTAAAATATTTTGTATAAAACACTTTTCGCAACAAATTTTATAAAAAATACTTGCAAATTTTATAATTTTGTAGGAAATGATTACCCACGAAGAAATTACATGCCAATTAAAATTCTTAACAAAAATGATAAAAAAGTCTTTTCTTGCAAATTTTTTTAACAAATTTACAAGAAAAATCATATATAATATGAAAATTTTTAGTAGTGTAAAATGCAGATTATGTGGTATATAAGTTTCTCTAACTTTTAACTTCCTCATGCGGTTGAACAGTCCTCAAGGTTTTACTTCATTATTATACATTTCGATTTGTGAGGAGAAAAACAAAATACGGAAGTGACAAATGGAAAAAGGTGAAAATATAAATTATTTGATTTAAGACAAATAGATAAAGGAATGAAATGGAAATACGGAATTTTTATGAGACATCAAAGAAAGAAATAATGTAAAAGGTAATTTTTTGAGATTTTTTTATTATTTAAAAATGTGTATTATAAAATATTGATATTTAATTTTGTTATTTGTATTATTATTTATTATTTATTGATATTGATATTGATATTATTTATTTCATTATAAATATTTTTATTTATTTATTGATTTTTTTTATTATTATTGCATTTATTTGGTATAACAAGAAGAAAATTTAAAGAAAACAATTATCGCCTAATGGTCTACGTAGTCCCTTTTGAAAATGTAATTTAACATTATAGGATTTTTAATGAGAAATATTTGTGTTTCTTAAGGACTAGTTTTTTTTTTCTTTTTTTGTCAATAAATATGTGAGTTTATTTGAAAAGTAAGAATTAAATTTAATTTTTGTTTAAACTTTAATCTATTTATGGTGGTGTTTTAGGTAGAGTATATGTTTTATATAGTTAGTGTAACTAAAATGTTGAACCTAGAGTTGGTCGGTTCTTTATATGGATATAAAGCAAATAGATAGGGTGAACTTGGTACTATAGGGCGAGAGTAGTAATTTGAAGTGACGAGTAAATTTAGAACAATTTGGGTTGAAATGACAGATACTAAAACAAAAATAAAGCAAAAGGGTGTAAGTAGTAAATAACAGAGGTGTAGGTAGTGGGAAAAGAATAATTTTTTTTTACATTTCTTTCTCTCCTAGAGATTTTGGAGTTTACATGCTTGTGAGATCAATATTATAGTATTAATTTAGAGATGTAGTTTTTTGTCTATATTTATTACCTTTTAGTGTTTTTTTTTTTTTTATTTTTCTTATAATTTAGTTCTATGAAAAGTGCATTCTGATTTTATAAAAGGTTTTTAACAAAGTCCATCTCCTTTTTCTAACATATATAAGACAATATAATAAAAAATATCAAATTTTAGTTGATGTCTTATTGACAATAAATTTTAGTGATAAAAAAGTGTTAATCACTATCCTAATCAATTTATAAAATAAAAAATTATTGGTTACTAAAATAATCATTATTATAAATAAAAAATTTCTAAGTTTAATTGATTACTAAAACATTAGTTATTAAGATTTTTGTTATCAAAGAAATACATTTTTAAATAAATTTTTAATTTATTAGTGATCAATTTAGTAAGATCAACTATAATTTTTTATTCATAATTAATAATGATTATTTTAATAATTAATAATTTTTATTTTTTTAAATTATATTTAAATTAGTCATTAAAATTATTAATAAGTAATTAATAAGGTCACTAAAATTGATCGTAATTTGTAGTGGTAGTGACGAAATCTTTAATTTCAGAACAGGAAAAAGAGAAGAAAAAAGTAAAGAAAATAAAAGTGAAAATATATTGGAAGTATAGAGATCTGAGTTAACCAACCGGAAATTGATATATAGACTTAGGAGGACATGTTAATGATTAGACAGGACGTGGAACTAATCTGGTATGGATTAATCCACTGCACCAATTCAAAATTAATGATCTAATTAACCCCATTCAAAATTATATTTTAATTATTATTTCAAGTTTGTGCGATCATGTTGTTAAAAAAATCATCTTACTATAACGATGCTCTGAAATTTAAATTATCAAATTGTAGTCTTATATTTTATTTTTTATTTTATATATGAATATTTTTATTACGATAAAAAGTCTAAACTTAAGTTAGATTTATTAAATGGTTAAAATATCTTTTTTGTCCCAATTTTTGTCAAGTTTTTTCAAATAAATTCTAATTTTAGTTTTGTGTTCAAATATGTCTCAATTTTCGTCAATTTGGTTCGATTGGGTCCTTTTTTGTTAACACCGTTTAAGTCATTAACGGCCATGAACGGTTACTGTCACGTGTCACTTCGTGGTTTTTTTGAATTTTTTTTATTATTATTTTTTATTTATTATTATAATTTATTTTAATTCTTTTCAATGTACACGTGTCAACTCAGCGTTCCATGTGTCACTTCATGATTTTTTTGAATTTTTTTTTAAAAAAATTTTAAATGTCCACGTATCAACCCAGTAGCGTGCCGCGTGTCAAAGTCAATGTTTTATATTCAATTTGGTCCCTATATTTGTTATTTTTGTTCAATTTAATCTCAATTTTTGTTAACATTAATCAATTTGGTTCCTTTTCAAATTGACAAATTGAAACCAAATTTAATTTTTATATTAAAATTCACATTTTTTTTATTAAATATTTTTATATAATATGTTAAAATTCACATCATTATAACTTGGATATAGAAATTAAATTTGATTACATCTTCGATAGGAACAGAATTAGTCCATTTTAAACAAAATTTGGACTAAATTAAACAAAAATAACAAAAATAGGAACCAAATTGAATATAGAACATTGACTTTGACATGTGGCACGCTACAGGGTTGACACGTGCACATTTAAATTTTTTTTTAAAAAGAATTCAAAAAAATCACGAAGTGACACGTGACACACTACTGGATTAACACATGGACATTTAAAAAAATTAAAAAAATATAAAGAAAATAAAATAAAAAATCAAAAAACTACGAAGTGACACGTGGTAGTCACTATTCATGATCGTTAATGATTTAAACGGTATTAGCAAAAAAGGACCCAATTGAACAAAATTTATTAAAATTGAGACTTATTTGAACACAAAACTAAAATTAGGACTTATTTGAAAAAACTAGACGAAAATTGAGACCAAAAAGATATTTTAACCTTATTAAATTATGTTAGATATATTTATAAAATATGTTTTTAATATAAATATGACCAATCAATAATTTAATAGTTAAATTATCGATGTATTAATATAGTATCTTAATGAAGCCAATGATCAAATTGATTTTTGCAAAACTAATTAAATTATATAAAAAATGGAGAAATAGAAGATAATAAGAAACACTACTAAAAATTCTTATATTACATGCGATTTGTCTTGCAAATTTGTTAAAAAAAATGCAAGAAAATACTTTTAACAAATTTGCAAGAAAATATTTTTTTCTACAATTTTTAAAAAAATTTTATTTAGCAGGTAATTTCTTCGTGGGTAATCATTTCTTACAAAGTTATTAAATTTGTATATATTTCATACAAAATTTGTTGTAGAAAATGTTTTATACAAAATATTTTGCAAGAAAATTGGTAAGAATTTCTTATAAATTTTTTTTCACAACAAAATTTGTAAGTATTTTTTACGAAAAATTTTTCAAAATAAAATTGGTAGGAAATATGAGTTTTTTTAGTAGTGCAACGAGAGGTGGAAATAATTTTATACACGTATATATGATTATTATATTAAAGCATGGTTCATTAATTTGTCCAATTTTGAAAATAGTAGGACAAAAACTTTATAACTCACACATCATATTCATCCACTCTTTTTCAACTTCAAGACAACTTTCTATAAACTGTATTCTCCATACAGGAAAATTTTCTTCTGATTTTTAGTAGAGTATTTTTTTATTAATAAAATTCAAACTTCAAAGCTTACTTCAAAAAAATAGTTAAACTATTTAATAACAATATATTCAATATGAATGCTTATGCTGAATAAAAAAATAATAAAAATTAATTTTGAAAAAAGTATTTAAGTGATATTTTTTTTAAATCTTTCTTAAGAATGCTTACTTATATTTAATGTAAAATGTCTGATCAATATTTAAAGTACCTAAGAATCTGAATCTAAGTTTTCTCTTCAAATAAATTCATAAATCACCACCATAGGGCACTATCTATTATAATCCTTGGCATCAATTAACAAATTCATAAAATGTTTGCAATGTCGGTGGCAATAGTTAAAATTGTTAAAAAGCATATAAAGTTATTTTCTGCAATTAGATTTCTTAATCAAAATTTAAGATTTAATTTCTGGTTTTTGCATAGAGTTGTAATTGGAAGAAGTTAGTGTTTTTGTGGCTCTGACTTTTGCGTTTGGCTTCTTCCGAAGCAAAAAGTTAAAGTGTTTCCAATGATTTTCATTTGTTTTCCTTAATAATCCTTGTAAGTACCAATTAGGAGCCTGATATGCATAATTCTGCAAACCATTACTTTCTTCCAAATAAGTTAATATTCCAATTTATTGGGGAAAATTACTAATTTCAGTCCTATTACCCTAATTGAATTTCACATGAAACGAAACAAAAGTTTGGTCCTGACTAATAACCTCGTAAAAGTAATCATCCTTGAAAAGATTAATTATATGTTTACAAAAATGATTTATGAGATAAGTTTTGTAATTATATATATATATATATATATATATATATATATATATTATATTATAAATTTTGTTTTATTTTTAATAGATACAAATTTTTTTGTTAAATATATTTTAAACGCGTATAATAATATTTGAATTGTTTATATAGTTTAACATATTTTTGTTTCGATATGAACTAATAAATTATCATGAAATTCATTTGAAACATTAAATAATTAGTAAAATTTGGTTAAAATGACTAAATTCACACTCTTTCTTTTAAAGTTTGATGACTAAATTAGGACAAAGTTGCGGAAGTTTAACACATTTTTGCTTCAATGTTAGTTAAGAAACTATCTTGAAACTCATTTGAAACACTAAATAAATTTAACAAAATTTGATTAAAATAACTAAATTCAAATTATTCTAAAATTGGAAAACTAAATTGGAACAAAGTTGCAAAGAAAGACTTATTCTAATTTTCATTACAAATTAAGAAACTAAAAATATATTTAATTCTCAAATTTTTAATATATTCTTCTCATGCTAAGAAATATATATTTTGAATAAAACTAAACATTAATAATTATCCGATATCAATAATATGACAAGTCTAACAAACAAATCTCATTATAATATTTAGATCATACTAAAAATACTTTAAATCTAATTCAAGTTTAGAAAATCAATGTATAAAATAAGATTCACAATTATTTATTATGAAAATTTTTACTTTATATCCCATCAAATCCTGAATAGTTGATAAACATGAAAAATCAAAACAAAAAGAACGACCACAAAAAGTTGCTACTATAAAAAATTACTATTATGATATATAAAACTGTCAAAGCATGCAACTTTGGAAAACCAAAACATCCATTCAGTGTACTAAACATTAACTTAATTTAATTAATGTACATGTATAATAATAGTAATAAATAAGAACACTAATCCCTGAGTTTCTTTGATGATTACAACATCCATTACTATATATTACCCTAAATTAACTGCATATAGTTTGAACTTTATTTAGAATCCCCATAGGCCACTAGTATACACATGTCCTAAAGAAGGTGATGAATATTCCTGGTTCCCCAATGATCTGTGAAACATTTCATCATTGTACATGAGAGAGGACATGTCAGCATCAAAGTCTTTATGAGTTCTTGATCCATGGTTTTCCATCACCATCCCCACCATGGACTGTTCCTCATCCATGAAATGGTTTGAGCAGTGTGATTGGTGGGGCACACCCCAAGAGGCAGGGGAAACATCAAAGGGGTTTGAAGAATATGAAGATGAAGAAGCCATCATCAGAGTTTCTAAGCTTTCAACCATGTTTTCATCATGTGATGATGATTCCCCCAAAACAGCTTTTGCTTCACTGCTGTTGAATGGAGAAGAATCCATCAGTGAAGGCATGTCCTTCCCGAACGAACCGAACCGAACCAAACCAGAAATCTGCATTTTCTTCCCACAGTTTGTCTTCTCAAAAATCCTGCAGATGGCCCAATCATTCTGAAAACAAACAAACAAAAACCATTAGAGAAATGGTTTAGAACAAGCTGAACCAGAGAAAAAAAACCAACTTTAATTACCATGGCCTTTTTGTGTGGATTGTGCATAGAATGATCATCTTCTAATCTGTATTCATGCATGACCCAGTTGGTTTTTTCACCACTCGGAGCTCTTCCTTTGTAGAAAACCAGAGTTTTCTTCATCCCAATAAGCGTCTTTGCCTTGTATATCTCTTTGTCTTTGCCCGTGGCCTTCCAGTAACCAGCACCAGTGGCTCTATTAGTCCTTTGCCCAGTTGGGTATTTTCTGTCCCTCACAGAGAAAAAATACCACTCCTTTTCACCCATTTTCGCCATACCTTCATTCAAAAAAACCCACCACAAAAGTAAGATCATAACCGTAATTGAGAACGAAGAAGAACCCCACAAGAGGATCAAAAAGGTTGGTTACTCACAAGGCAAATCCCATGGCTCACACTTGTTCAAATCAGCCTCTCCAATGGCCCTAGAGCAGAAGCAGTTGTCAAGAACCTTCTGCGAGAGGTAATGGGTGATGAGTTCTTCATCTGTGGGGTGGAACCTGAACCCTGGTGGCAAATCAAACGCTTCTTCCTCTGCCACTGCCACTGCCACTGCCATTGTCTCTCTCTGGCTATAATACTTCTCCATTGCATCCATCAAACACTTTCCAAAGTCCTGCGTTTCATCACAAAAAAACAAACAAACTCATCAGTTTCTGTTGACACACACACAAAGATCAGAACCGCTTCTGATGATCCTGAGTATGAACAAAAGCGACCAACCTGGCACAGGAATGGCTAAGGATGTTTTTTGCTGAGAATGTGTGTGAGTGAAGATATGATGAATAGAGGGAATGAAGTGAAGGGAGAAGAATGTGTAGAATGGTGCTTAGAAAAAGACTGTGTTGGGGGAAACATAACTCCTTAAATAGTGGTTTCTTTTGTGGGTTCAGAGTACCGTGGCTTGCATAACAACTTGTGGGGTGGTTTCATGCTTTTAGATGTGTCGTTTCTCACTTTTTTTGAGGTTATTTTTCTCCTTAATTTGACCAGGAACACCTCACCAACTGAGTCTGCACGCAACTGTTTGATGTCACATTGTTCTCTTCTGATATCATATATCTCTGTAGTGTGGTAGAAGCCAAATCACCATGATAATAATTAATGCATATTAGCAACAGTGAAACACAATTTCATGTCGTTATTCGTATACTTTTTTAATCTTTACTATGATATTCCTCACATGTTCATTATGTTATAAATGTGAACTAGAACTATTTTTTATTCAAAAATTAATCGCTTCTTAATGGAATTTATTTATTTATTTATTTTTTGTAAGACTTCAACTCGAAAGTAATTTTGGTAACGGTTCATAACTTAATGAGTGATTTATACACTGGATCATGTCAAATATATTTAAATAATTTTAATTTTCATATATATCATTCGCAGTTAATTAAGGAATAGTTTTTACAAAAATACCGATCTTATAATATATAAATATTAAATAACAATGCAATTATACATTTTAAATGAATTGTAATAGTTTTCTAAATAGTCTAACTATTTAAAACTATGAGTCTTTTTAGTATTATTTATCCAAAAATACCAATCATTCCCGACTCACGTAAAGATTAGATTATATGTATAACATCTAAAACATAGTTTTATTTATGTTTACACCAATGTCACTTTAATTTATTCAACAATAATAACAATAATTTATAACAATAGTAAAATTTATACATTTTTTAATTACTTTCACACTCTTTTATTTTTCATTCAATCTTCTCCTACTCATCTCTCTCAACGTATGTAACCTTCTTATCTCCCATCTTGATCATGTTATCTGTCTTCATTCAATAGTAATAAATATCAAACATACAAAAAATTTGTCTATTTTTTTCTACTAATTATTATTATGATAACTTTGAGTTATATATATATATATATATATATATATATATATATATTTCGTTAGTAATATCGATGATAATAAGGTTGATTTATTAACTTAAACTTTATAGTAAAACTTGAAATTAAATAGGTTTTATATTACATAATTGAAATTATTTTGTTTTTGAAGTTGAAATAAAAGAGAAGTAAATATCTCCAACGTGCAAACAATACTTTATATCCAACGTAATAGTGAGATTGGATATTTATCCAAAAGCACACGATCTTTTCGTGAGAAGTAATACGAACAAAACGTTGAGTAACATATATGAACAACTCCATCTTATCCCAAAGAAGTGATCAACTCAAAAGTACATAAATTACGTGAAACCAAAAGAAAAAAAAAAGAAAAGAAAAAGAAATAGCTCTTACTTGCTTTTGGGAACTTTATATTATAAAATAATAAAACTAATGGTATTCAAACATATTTTAATGCAAAACATTTGAGTTGTTATAAAATTATTTACATTCTAATTGAGAAATCACTACTAGGAACTTTTGTGGTTGCCCAATTTGTATAGCTTAGACATTAAGATATTCTCTTCATGTTTATCTAAACCATAAATAACATAACTCAAAGGTGATATACATCCACTACTACCACTACTTTATTTTTTGGAATAAAAGCTTATAATAAATTGTTCAATAAAGGGAAATGAAATGATATTGATTAATGTAGCTTAAATAAAATTCAATTTTCTCATTACTCCAATCACGTCTCTTGTCTTTGTTTTTTCTCTTTTCCTTAATAAAATTGAATTGTACAATTTTTATAAATACTGCTTAAAATCAAGTTAATTATTACATAAAGAAAAAAAAAAGATGTTTATTAACCATACTTTAATCTGAAAAAAACAATTGATTTCATTTAACTCTAATTTAATTAACTTAAACAATTACACAATTAAGCTTACTTAAACAACTTTTAGAATTCGATTTAGTTGAACAATAATCCAGTTTAGTTTATATAAATTTTACACCTTGGTTTTCATAAATAAAATTATATTCTCTTTTTTTTTGTTGTAATTTTATCAATTAACTTATAAGACTAAGGCCATGTGAGCTTAAACTCTGATTTTTAACAATATATGCATGACAAATAAATAAATTTCCCATTATTTTATTGTCACTTATTATTTTGTTTGGTGACTGCAACAAAACCTACTACAGTATCAGAAACCAAGACACCAAAAGATTTGTCTCTCTTGTAACGAGGTTTCATTCCCATGAATACATTATTGGAGAAAACTAGATTCTAATGAAGGTGGGTCCAACCATTGTACCTTCCATTATGAAATTCACAATATATATATATATATATATTTCTTTTCATGTTGTCTAGATTAAATAACTTTTAAAAAAGTTCATCTTTTTTTAATAATATCATTCCTAAAAAAACCCTTCATTTAATTGTGGTTTTATTTTCTAATATTTGAGGGTAATAAAGAAAATATGTTGAACTTGACAATCATTGATTAAACTTTTTGTGTTTATGAAATGGGTTAGTTTAACATCATAAGTAGGAAGAAAGAATAGAAGTACCAAACAATAGGTTTAGAAGTTCTAAGATGAGGAAAGTGAATGATGTGACATGAATTATGAAACAAAAAATGTTCCCATGGAATTGGGGAAGAGACAATGCATGAATGTGTGGCCAATGCTCATTCCCCTTTATACCTACCCACAACCAATGAACCTAATCTTACTTTACAATCAAACCTTTTTTAAGTCATGCAAATAAAACAAGGATTTGTAACTAAACTATGTAGATTAACACTTTAAGTGGCATCAATTATCTATAATAATATACTAAAATATTATAAAAAAATTAAAGAAAAATAAACAAATATGTATATGAATGTATATATGATGATTGTAGTTGAGAGATTAAGAGGTTGTTAATATATTGGTCTTCTTCGGCCAAACAATTATTGAGAAAATGATGTTACATGCATATGCCTTTGGATTTTGAATGGTGGATTTATGTTCTTGTTATGTTCGAATAATGTGTTTTTTTTTTTTTTTTAGGTTTTGACTGATCTACTATAATTTTGCCACTCTTTAGTTTGATTTTTGGTTCTCTATTTTATATTCATGATTTAAATTCAATCTTTGAATTTGCATGTGTTATTTCTTTCTGAGTCAATTGAATCTAAAACTGACATATTTATTTAAGTAACTACGAAGAAATAATTTAGTGAATTAAATAAATGAATGTTTGTGTACTTTCGGATTAAAGAAGAAAAAAATATGTACGTTTTTAGAATTTGAATGCTAACGATCTCAAGAAAAAAAAAATAGGAGACCAAAATATCGAATAAAAAATATGCAAGAAAGGCCAAGAATTAGGGTTTCTTTTATTCACCGTATTACGATATGTTAAATACAAAATAAATTTTAGCCATTTATTTAGAAATTTTGTTTAAATAAATGTATAGGTAATCTTATAAGTTTCAAAATGTTGATAAAGTAATTTGAACTTTCATGTCCTTAATTTATTGAGTGATCAAAATACTTCAACATTGTGTAAATAAATTTTAAAAAATGTAAATGACTTTAGATCAAGGAAAAGTTTGGTCTTAATAAATTCTATTTTCCTTTTTCATTATAAATTGATTTACTGTTATTTTATTAAAAATCCCACTAATTAAAAAATAATTAATAATAAAGCAATGTTAGCATTTCTAATTTTGATTTATTATTTTAAACTCTTCGTATCCTTAGTTCACTGTATCTATTTGTGAGTAGATATGATTTAACTTAATTGAGAATTGTTTCTTCTATCAATTAGTTCAATTTTTTATTTGTCTTTTACATTTTGAAGATATTTTATTAGGTTTATAGAGGTTTATTTTCTTTATTACTGTCAATTTTTAAGAGGTTTTTTTAGGAAGAAACTAGTCTTATATCAATGGGTACGCACGTTTTTTTTTTCGGTTACATTTGACATGTTATTGGTCAGGAGTAAGATAGTTTAACAAAAGTTCTTTTTTTTTTTTTTTTTTTTTTTTTTTTTTTTTTTTTTTGTTGTGTTTTAATTTTTTTTTTAAAATTTTTTTTTTTTTTTTTTTTTTTTACTTTGACAAACTACCTGTAATAGGTAAAAAGGTACTATTTTATTATTTTATTTTAATTAAAAAATAAATAATTAATCTATTTTAATTTTATTTATGAAAATTTTGTTAAGTTTGTCAAAAACAAAGTTTTTTATCGGTTATTATAGTAATGAGAAGTTCAATTTATTATGTTATTATTAAAAACATTATTTATATTTTTATCCATAACAATTATCTCCATATATGTATATTAGAATCTCCATTCTGAATAGATCACAAATCTTCTATCGTAAGGTTAGTGTGAGCGTTTCTCTTTCCAACAATCAAATCTAATTTTCTTGTCATTATTTTAATATTGGTACGTCGAATAAGATGTCACATTATTATTAATAATTATTATTTATTTAAGGTAAGTTGTTATTTTATTGATATTGGATAATATTATATTACATGTTTTATCACATAAATCCAAAAGAGCATTTAGAATTTCCAAGAAATACACACTCTCGTATACTTATACTCACTTTTATCAAAAATTATGATTTTTTGCTAATTTGAGCGGAGAAAAGTCTTTTGGTAGTTGATCTTTTCCTTTGAAGTAACAAGAGATTCCATTCTAGCATTAGAAGCATTCAAGTCACTACTTGAATCTTGTCACCAGAGGCGGAGCTTATAAGGAGCAGGCGGGGGCCACGGCCCCCCCCAAACTTTTTCAATTTTTTTTTCAATTTTTTTAAATTATATGTATTTTTTTTAAAATTCTGTATATTTTTAAATTATTTAAATTAAATATATCTTTTAAAATTAGATAGTATTACATTGAAAAATTAATGAAAATTAAATTAATTATTATTTTTATTTCTTTTATAAAGTATAATATTTAATGTTAATAAATAAAAAAATATAAAATTAAATATAATAAATCAAAACAATTATTAAGATAATTTTTATTTTTTCTTTTTATTATTTTTTGAGTTTTTCATATGTTGTAGTCATCTCTCACTTTTACCTAATTTCTTTTGTTACCAAAGAAAAAAAAAGTTAAATAGAAACTCATTATTTTTGTTCTCATTCTTTATATCTTTTCTTCCATTTTTAAAGAAAAAAATTTGTGTCACTTGACAGTGAAATACTTGTTTAATATTTAACACTATTTTTTATCTCATGACATTTTGTATATTAGTTTTTATGAATATAGAAGAGTAAATAATGTATTATGTGATTTTTTATAAACAATTTTTAAGTGGACTTGATTATCATAATTTTTTGTTGTCTCTTAATTTTTTATTAGATTATGATAAATTATTTGCTAGTCTTAAACTTATTTTTTAAATAGGTATATTGATGAAAAACAAAAGAATAAATCTATTTTTTAAAATTGATAAAAGAGGAGTGAAGATCAAAATAGGACAATATAGTTGGTCACCGCATAACAATGAAATAAAATGTTTGTGATGACTTTTGTATCGATAGGTGCACATTAGTAAAATAGAAAATGAATACTTGTAGATAATATGGTTATTTATATTGAAAAAAAAAAGTGAAAAATTTAGTTATGATTGAATAATTTGATAAGTTCAAGAATATGAAAAAATAATGGATAATTATTCGTATATGTGTAGTTTCTTTTATAGTTATAACTATACTAAATTATCTATTTATTTTTTTATTGAATTAGTAATAGTAATGTTAAATATATAAATTTTAAGTATATTATTTTGGCTCCCCCAATAA
>Ga0214542_1000813_pt1 | contig 60109 bp, 28 predicted proteins | sample CNSS1metaG_FD_160096 | JGI IMG/M metagenome (GOLD analysis project Ga0214542, IMG submission 160096) | Root nodule microbial communities from cowpea collected in UCLA plant growth center, Los Angeles, California, USA - CNSS1 | ecosystem: Host-associated > Plants > Roots > Nodule | place: USA...
TTGGAAGAAATTAACATTCAAACATCATTCTTCACTACATTATTGCTTTAGCAAGAAGTTGTAATCCGGGCCTACAAAACCCTAGAAGTTCTCCCGATTGATTTCTTTGGAGGACGTAAAGGTGAAGTTCTATCTGTTCCTGAATTTAAAATTGTAATTGATGGCTTCGGAGATCCTGAAGCCTTTGGTGGACATGCAGTTTCACCAGATGCTCCAGAAGCCTTTGGTGTTATTGGCTCCGAACCTGTAACTGTGAAGACCAGAACTAGCAGAGCAACAAAAGCTACCAACACCTTCATCTTTCTCAAAACTAGAGTTTTTTTTCTTTATCTTTATAATGGAGATGTGTTTTGATGATGATAAATGGAACAAAGATATAAGCTATTTATAGTGATTCTCGTGGACAAATTTCAACCTTCATGACTTAGTTATTTTTACTTCAAGTTACTTCTAATGCGTCACTCATTTTGTCATTTTGCTTCAATAAGTTTGAATTGTTGTCACTATTACAATTTGTGTTTGCTTCATGCATTCACATGTATTTCGTGATGATGAATGTAGTTTTTGTAAAGTGAGATTAGAGGATTAAGTAAAAGAATTATCATTAATTAAAAAATTAGCTATTATTATTATTTATCTGAAACATGATGGACTTTATATCAAATTCTTCTATAAGTAGTGATAACAAAGTATTACATGAAAGAAAATAAAATTATATCATTAAAGTCATAAAAAAGTATACATTTTATATATGGAGTGTGTTCTAAATATTTAGAATTTACGATTTATATATATTTTTAATTAAGTTTCAAAGTTTACGATAAATTTGAATATTCTTAATTGACTTTCTATTAAAAAAAATATTTATTAAATATTTAAAAATTATATATTTTTTTATTAATTTTTTTATCAAATAAGTGTGACATGTTAAAGAGAGTGATGTTATATAATTAATATAATAATAACATTGTGGTTAATATAAAATTATTTATAACTTTTACTGTTTTAATTAAAAATATATTAAACAATGAGATGATCATATTCATCTAACTTTCACATCATCACCTATATTAACTTCAGCAACAGAGCCTACATCTTTTAGCACATAAAAGTAATTATGCACAGGAAAATGTTAATGTGTCTTAAATGTACTATTTAAAATATAATTAACAATAATTAATTTTACTGCATTTATCTTAAAAATTTAAAATAATTAATTTCACTAATTAAAATAATATAAATTTAAAAGTATTGTACAACTGATTTTAATTGATGAAATCTATTTAATTTTTTAAAATGTATAATAGAAACTAGGCTTAAATACTTTTTTGGTCCTCATTTCCGCAGGGTTTGTTGCGAATGGTTCTCATCTTGACAGAATGTTTAAAATGGTCATCATTTATACCGAATGTTTAAAATGGTTCTCATTTTCACAATTAGTGTTTTATTTGGTCATTTTCTGTAACGCCGTTTAAATCATTAACGGAACATTGTACAGGTGGCACGGTTTGTATTAGGGTGTGTTACGTGTACTGTACAGGTGTGGTAATTAGATATTTGGGGTTAAACAAGTGAGCTAGGGTTTTGATAAGGAATGTTTGGGCAGTTGGTGAGTTTTGGCAATCTTGTTCCTCCATTCTCAATTGGTGTTGCTGCAATCTTCTTCTTCATGCAATCCCATTATATAGGTATGTTACGGTTCCAATTTTCTTCCTTTACATCTGGTTGTAATCGTTGGAGGCAACCGTGTTGTATCACTTCGTGCACTGCACTGTTGGTGGTTCAACGAGAGATGGATTAACCCCAATTTGTAGCTGCGGAGAGATGACAACTTTAAGGATGACAAGAACTCCAAATAATATTGGTAGAAAATTTTGGGTACAATCTATTTTTTATTTTTGTGTTAATAATAAATTGGTTTTAATTTTTGATTTATAGAGTGGTGGTTCCAATAAGGTGGGCTGCAACTTTTTCAAATGGTGGTGTTGATGAAAAGATGTCATCATCATGACACAAATGAGACAGATTAATGATTTTAAAGTCCAATCTGTTTTGTACTATTGTTAAATGAAGAAATGAATTAGTTTGATTATGTTGATATTAGTCCCAACATGTTCGTTCAAAATGACATATTAATCTGAGCATTGAAGTAAGTGATATTGATCTAAGCTTGGGAAAAATTAAATTGATCTAAGTCTGGAAGAAGTTAAATTCATAACATTAATTCATCATCATCATCAAAATGCACTACATCAATGTTTGTCAAAAGTGAAATTGAACGAATACAATGCTTAACTCTCTACTTCATTCCGAGCTTAAGAAAGACGAAGATAAAGAAATTAGCCACCTGTACAGTACACGTAACAAACCCTGATATAAATTGTGCCACCTGTACAATTCTCCGTTAATGATTTAAACGGCGTTACAGAAAAGGATCAAATAAAACACAAATTACGAAAATGAGGATCATTTTAAACATTCGGTCAAAATGAGGACGATTTTAAACATTCTGGTCAAAATGAAGATCATCCACAACAAACACTACGAAAGTGAGACAAAAAAGTATTTAAGCCTGGAAACTATCATAAAATATGGTCAACGATAACTTTCATTTCGGTCATATCTCTTTATTTGAATGGCGTTGATTGTAAATTTTGGTCATATCTCTTTATTTGAATGGCGTTTATTGTAATGACTGTACTATTTATTATCATTTATGTCTGTTTTAAGTATTTAATTTCTCACATTTATTACGAGAAACATTTGCAGATATCACGAAACTGTTATTTTCGTTTTCAAAACATAAAAAATTACAATAATTTTTTATAACTTTAATGTTGAAATCAAGAATCTATCAAATTTACTGATAATAATAAAATATCGAGAAATTAGACCGCTGATTAATTTTATTTATTAATTAATGTTTTATACTTGTTAATTTGTAAGTTATTCAAACACAGTAATCAAAATTATATAATTTATTATAATCTTTTAACTAAAATAAGTTATATAATTTATTTATTTATCAATTAAGTTATACATGTAATGATCAAATTAATTCAGTTATAATATTAATAGATGGTAATGTGATTCTGTCCATCTTGTTTATATTTCACAGGCATAAATACGTATCTGTATACGATTTTTTAAATATATAAAATAAAATTATATTTGTTAAAATTAAAGTAAAATATATAAAAAGTGAAAAAATTAATAATCAATAAATAAGAAAAAAAAATAGAGATAGACAATTTTATAAAAGATTTACAAAAATAACGGTCAATTTTTAAAAATTTAATAAATAATTATATTTTAAAAAGCAAAATTAAAAATTTAACAAACAAACACGAAAAAAAAATCTATTTATATATTTTTATAGATTTATTCTGCATTTTGCCAAAAAAAAAAAGGTAAACTAATTCCTAGAATCTGCATTGTATAATGTATGATTTACGACTTTGCGAGTAGTATAAGAACCTTAATAATTTTATTTTTATTTAATTAAATTAGTAAAACTAATAATTTTATAAATCTATTTCTTAATAACTTTACTTTTATTTAATTAAATTAGTAAAAATCTTAATTTCTATTAGTCATAGTTAAAGTTATAACTTTAAAATTTGAATCTTATAAGATCGATGCATTTAAAATATGTTAATATGACAATAAATTTAAGATATATAATGTATCATAAATCAGACTTCGGGTTAAAAAAATACAACTTTTCTTTTAAACAATATTTCGTAATAATAAATATTTTTAAGTTAAAATATAATAATATAATTAAACTTTCATTAAAAAAGTAAATAGTAAAAATGATGCGATGTAATAAAATCAACGGTAGGTAAATTAAAAGAAAAATGTTATATATTATAACTCTTATAATAAAAGTGCTTCTAATAACAAACTTCAGTTGGCACCTACTTAAAATTTACAAAGTATTAAAAAGTGACTGACATTTAAAAACTCTCTTTGTATCTGAACATGCACATGAATAAAGCTGATTCTTAGATCAAATGTACCAAGAAATTTATCTTTTCAGTTAACAGACAGCTAATATTCGTAAATATTTATATAAAAACCAACATTTAAATCTCATAGATTAAAATAAACTTGTACATGGATATTTTCTTACAAATAACCTCATAGTTTTTTAAAATATTTTAAGGTTTAATTACACTGAATATTTTTGTTACAAAATTTTAATTAGTTTTTTAACTTCAAAATTATCCCAATTGAATCATATTTTTGAAAATTTATTTTAATTTAGTCCTTTTTGTTAGGACATATTTGATGATGTTAACTGTGTGTCACGCGTCAACTCGTAGTTTATTTTATTTTTTTGGTTCTTTTTTGTTTTTTTTTAATTTTTTTACTTTTTTTAAAAAATTAGCTGATACATCAAATTAGGATTTTGTCACGTGTTAGCTTGTAATTTTTTAAATTAAAAAAAATTGCCACATGTTAATTATTTTTGTGAAAAATCTCAATTTAGTATCTGTATTTGTCATTTTGTCTCAATTTAGTTATAATTCCTTTTTAAAGTGGAGTGAGTAATTTCGTCCTTTCAAATTGAGACCAGTTTATCTTTTATATTAATATTATAATTATATTTTTATTATAATAGATATTTTTTAACTAAATTAAGTTTATTTAAATTTAAATTTTGTATTGAATTTTGTAACTTATATAAAACTATTTTAAAATTTTACATTTGAATTTATAAAATTGTTTAGAAATTATTAAAAATAATTTTTAAATAAATTTTAATGTAAAATTTAAATTTAAATAAAATTAATTTGGTTAAAAATATCATTATAACATTAATATAAAAATTTGGTCTCAATTTGCACCGGATGAAATTACTTCAGTTGACAAAGGAATTAAGATTAAATTGAGACAAAATAACAAATACAAGACCAAATTGAAATTTTTCAAATAAATAAATGACATGTGACAGAATCATATTTTAACCCGTGATAGTTTCTATTTTTTAAAACTTAAAAATTAAAAAAATCACAAACTCATACGTGCCAAAACTCTAATTTAACACGTGTCAACTGTTTTTTTTAAATAAAAAAATTACGAGACATGTGACACATAGTTAATTTATCAATGATATCTTAACAGAAATGAGCAAATTAAAATAAATTTTCAAAAAATAGAACATTATTGAAATAACTTTAAAATTAAGGACCAATTAAAATTAAGTAAAAAAAATAAGAATCTTCAGTTCCGTGTGATTAAACCATATTTTAATTTAACAAAATAATTCCAACTTAAAAGCAAAGAAAAATACCATATGCAAGTTTGAACTTCTCCTTCAAACCATTAGACAAGTTTTGGCAAAAGAAGAATAATAAGAAGGGAAAGGGAAAGAGAAATGCAATAGGATTTTGAAGGGTTCTGCATCCAATTTCAATTATCACACGCACGAAACATTTACAGCAGAGTAAGAATGGCAGTGATTCTGTGTGTGTGTGTGAGGACAACAGAACCAAACAATTACTTCCACTTTTAATGCTTTCACCAACTACGCACACATAGCAGAACCCATTGTCCTTAACTGCAGAGAGAGCCCTTTTCGTTTCGCTCGTTCTTCGTTTCTCCTCCGAATCTGATCCAGCAAAAATGCGCCTCCGCTTCTTCACTTTGGTGTGTTTGTGTTGTTGTTGGTTCGTCTCGAGCGAGGGCGAAACGGTGTCGTGTTCGAAAATAGTGCCGTTGGGGTTCCGCAGCGGCAACATTTCCATAACGGAATTCGGCGGCGTGGGTGACGGGCGCACCCTCAACACCAAGGCCTTCAGGGAGGCCATATACAGGATTCAGCACTTGCCACGTGTTGGAGGCACGCTCCTTTACGTCCCTCCCGGGGTCTACTTAACGGAACCCTTCAACCTCACCAGCCACATGACGCTCTTCCTCGCTGCCGGTGCCGTTATCATGGCCACGCAGGTACACTACACTACACAATCAAACCATTTTTATTTCTTATGTTTGTGTATTAGTTTTAATTATCAGTTATTAATTTTGTCAATTTTAATATACATTTTACACGATCTTTTTTTTTTGTTAATTTAGACATTTTAAATTTTCCATAAACATGATTGTGTATGCTGCGAAACAATGTGGGGTAGGTCCACCGACTAGGAGGAGAATGCGGAAAGAAAATAAGAGAAGGGAACGTGAAATTGTACATACGATGTGACAATTTAGAAGCATTTCACGTGCATAAAAAAAAAGATGTGAAATACTAATGAAAAGGGTATAGTTATAGTGGATTCAGTCCATAGATGTCGTTGTTTATTCGTATGGTGGGTGGTATGGAGTCCATAGATCGTAATGGAAGGTGGGAAACATTCAATCTCCATGATCATGGTGGGTCCCATATTGAGAGGATAGAAACTAGTGAGTGGTCTCGTCTTCATCAATGCATGCCACTATGTGCATCATCACGTTGTAGCTTTAGCAGCTGGGATTTCTGACAATTACTGTGTCTTCTTTCCTAATCAAGTGGCGGTGGGGTAGAGACTTGTTCTGCTGTTGCCACATGCTTGTGTAATTCCTGTGTTTTAATTAAACATCAATCTGAGACGGTGATTAGTGTAGATTTGTATACTAATTTCATCTGTTATGAATGCACTATGATCTAGCTACATACAAAATTACAATAAACACCTTTCGGCATTTTTTCCTTCCTTACACAGTATTCATTGCTTGATTCATTAGGATTCATCGAATTGGCCTTTGATTGCACCCTTGCCTTCTTATGGAAGAGGAAGGGAGCTGCCTGGAGGAAGGTATATGAGTTTTATGCATGGAAATGGAGTTCAGGATGTGGTAATCACTGGTGGGTATCCAACATTAACTGTTTTTTAGTCCACATAATACCTAAACTATGATCACACTATGATAACACTTAAAAAATATAATTACTTTTTATTTATCTAAATTTTCTTACACATTTTAAATCAATAAGAAATAGTTATTAATATAATGGTAAAGTAATTATTATAAGAATTAAAACTTTTATGTTAATTTGAAAAAAAAGGAACTAGCTACTGCATAGCAGAGTTTTGTATGAGCTTATAGAACACACTTGTATTACTTAATTAATACCCATCCATGGATACTAATATCTGTTTAAGTATTTAACTCCTCCACTTAACCATTTTAGTTTTAAGGTATACTTGACCTCTCTCGTACTTACTTTGTGAATACATGTAAATGTATAATATCTTTGTGATATATTTCGATATAGAATTTTAAGAGTAATTTATTTTTATAAAATACTTAAAATATTTTATAATAAAATATGTTGTTTGGTTAATTTTTTTTTTTAATATTAGAGTTTTCTAAAAGTAATTTCATTATTTAAAATTATAGAATTTCAAATTCTATACCTAAAGTACAGATATTCTTGAATTCATATATTCTCTCTTTATATTCTTTCCTCAACTTAATCATGGTAGGGACACTTTCATTAAGATTATTCTATTTAGGAGGATTATTTTAATTGATGTTGACTAACATTTTTTCATCGATAATGATATGTTAGCACTTTCTTTTAGACTATTATTATTTCTCATTCAATATTAGATAGAGTTTTTTTTTTTTTTATTAATGCTGGAGATTATTTGTTCTCAGTGATTATTTTTTCTTTCATCATTGCATATATTATTCTTGTCAATAGTGGTTGAAATTTAACTTTTAACTAATACTAATTAAGATTTCTTTGTGAATACAGTAAGTTTTTGTGAATGTCAATTTAAATAATTGTGATCAAATATCAACTTAAAATAATATTGATCTATCGTAATTCAAAAAAATGTTGTCTATATTATAAGTTGAATTTCCTTTTTATAAATTTTGATAGAAAAATAACATCAATAAAAATCAACTAAATAGATCATCTACACTGATATTTTTTAATTATTAAGTATTATTTAATATTTCAATAAATTTTTTTACAAATTCAAATATTTTACTCATATTAAAAATTTAAAAATTTAAATTATTTTATTTAAACAAGTATTTAAAAATAAAATAATTTAAAATTAGATGAATTGAAATTTATTGTATTTAAATATTTAAAAATTGTAATATTTTTTCCAAACTAGCATACCAATAATTGGCTGCTGGAAGATTATTTTATGAAGACTAGTGGGTTTCGTGTCCAAACTATATCTGTGTCTCTCACACACGGTCATTTCATATATTTTTCACAGGTGAAAATGGGACAATTGATGGACAAGGAGATGTGTGGTGGAATAAGTGGAGACAGGGATCTCTTCAGTTTACCAGACCAAACCTTGTTGAATTTGTGAATTCTTAAGATATCATTATTTCAAATGTAATCTTCAAGAATTCTCCTTTCTGGAACATACACCCAGTTTACAGCAGGTATAGGTCGAGATAGGTTAGCACTCTTGAGGAATTTAACGTCTGGTGATAGATAGCATTCTTCATGTCTCTTATTTATTATTTTTGTACCAATATTTTACCATGATGTTTGTATGAATTCTTTATAAGTTTTTGTTACTTTGTTTCTAGAAACTAACTGGCTCTCATCCTTAGATCTGATTCCTAATTGTCTGATTTCTTTGCAGCAATGTTGTTATTCGATTTGTCACCATTTTGGCGCCACGAGACTCTCCAAATACTGATGGCATTGATCCAGGTAAGTAGTGGTTGGTTTCTAGACAGAAAAATATTGGCAAAACATTCTTTTAGATATTCAAAGTTTTGTATGAGTGTTACCTTTTAAGTTTCGCATGTAAGTTTATGGTTTAATTAATAATAGAGATTAGGAGAGAATGAGTGATACTGAGCACACATTATGAAAATAGTGAAATTGATACAACAAACAGCTTGCACATACTGTGCTAGGTTACTAACTGGTCTTATTTTATTGTTTGTAGCCAATGCATTTTGGTTTTTGGAATTCTTTCCCTTTTAAACACATCTGTCTTGTTTGATACTGGTCACAAGATGCACTCAAATGTAGTCAGTGTGGCTTGAGATTTGACCAATATCCTCTCAAGTTTTGTATTTATATTGCCTTCCACCAAGTTAACAACACTACAATGCAGTAGTTAATGGCAAAATCCCAGTGGTTATCTGGTGGTTGAAATTTACGGCACCATTTGGTTGGTTAGACAAGTTAAAAAAAAAAAAAAAACCATTTCATATCATTCATACAAGTAATTCATTGATGCAGATTCAAGTTCAAATGTATGCATAGAGGATTCATACATATCTACTGGAGATGATCTTGTGGCTGTGAAGAGTGGATGGGATGAATACGGGATTGCTTATGGCCTTCCCAGCTCTAACATCACCATCAGGCGCGTAAGTGGATCATCTCCATTTGCTGGGATTGCTGTTGGCAGTGAAACCTCTGGTGGGGTGGAGAATGTACTTGCTGAACACATCAACCTTTACAAAATGGGAATTGGTATTCACATTAAGACCAACAGTGGCAGGGGTGGATTCATAAAGAATATAACAGTGTCTCATGTGTATATGGAGGAGGCAAGGAAGGGAATAAGGATCTCAGGTGATGTTGGGGGCCACCCAGATGACAAATTTGATCCGAATGCTCTTCCCCTTGTGAAGGGTGTCACAATTAAGAATGTTTGGGGTGTGAAGGTTTTGCAGGCTGGCTTGATACAAGGGGTGAAAAATTCACCTTTCACTGATATTTGCCTTTATGATATCAACCTTCGAGGAGTGACAGGACCTAGAAATCCTCCTTGGAAATGTTCTGATGTGTCTGGGTTTGCTCATCAGGTTAGTCCTTGGCCATGTTCTGAACTTAGCAGCAACCAGCAGGGGTCATGTGCCAATTACTCCTGAGAGGAGCAACCATTGGCTTCTTTTGTTGATTTATCGCAATGGAAGACATTGCAAAATGAAGACTTGTTTGTTTAAATTTTAGTGGAATTGATTTAGACTAATAATTTTAAATTGTTAAATGTAATTGAGATGTATGTCTAAGTTCATTTCAATAATAAAAATTATGTTAAAATATGTCCCAATTAAATGAAGTTTTTTGGGGTTTAAACAAACATGCCCTGAATTTATTAACATATAATGTGTGTTATGTTAAGTAAAAGTAAGGTATTATTTGATGCATTGTAGGGAAAACATAAGTAAATCTAAATAAAAATTATATTTGAAAACTGTAAAGGTTACTCTTTAAAATATATATGCTTTCAGCTATTAGAAAATCAAGGGAATTAATTTAAAAATTTATGCTCTCGTTATTAGTATTCCTGTTAGTATTCCTGTGAAACCGATGTTAATTTCTTAACGATGCATATTTTTCTCTGTTTCTTAAAACAAGAGTTGATATTGGAAAAGTTAAAATAGAAGCATCATGCTGGGACAACCAAATTCTATCTTCAATTTCTGTATCTAGCATTCATCCAAGAATAATATTATAATAGAATATTCTTTGGAGATAAGAACTCATGATACATCATACACAAATTTAGAAATAGGACAAATTTATGATTTTGTAGCCAAGCCCACTTTAAATTAACTCAACGCCATGCCTACGTTTTAAATTAACTTGGTAAAGCTAGTTTGCTATGTATATCTATCAGCTCCAAACATAAAACATTTTGTTTACACAAATCTTTTATAGTGAAAATTAATTGACAAAACCCAAAAATATTTATTATATCATTAATATTAAACTTATTTATTTTTTAATATGTACAAAACTAACTGAAAATAAAATTAATAACCATTGTCGCCAGGTGAAATAATTTAATCAACAACGTTGATAAATGAAACGGAAAAAGTTGAAGGAAACGTGGCTTACGTTGGAAGCGAGGGTAAAGTAGGCAGAGTAATCCTGTGTAGCCAATTTTATATACAGCAAACTTTTAGGTGAACCACAACCGTTGATCATCCATCATACCGAATTTAAACAACGGCGAGAAAGTGACGAGCGCTCCAGATATGTTCTTCATGGATTATGAAGCTGGGGATGCAGGAGAGGATCGAAGGAGTTGAAATGAGGTCATAGCACTCGAGAAGCAGAAGTAGCACTGCACAACAGAAGCACATGCCATCGTCATGTCTCTGCTGGAGTCTTTGTTAGTAATCGCTTTCACTGACACATAAAAAGCGAGAAACGCACACACTCTCCCTCTCTTCTCAAATCGTCGTTGTCTTCCATGGCTATTCGACCTCCTGCTTCTTCTTCACTTTCGTCACCTTCTGGTAAATTTTTCGAACTCTTCTTTCTACGCTATTCAATTTCCGAAATACTATTACTCCGTCAAATAGACAATCCGTTAATTCATTTCGCAACAAAACGATTGGTCCTGGGGAAATCCTTTTGCTCATGCATGCTTATTTAAATCTAGTTAGATTATAATGTTCTCAAGTTATTAGGCTCAATCGAGTTTTTAAGTAGGAGAATGCTTCATTTGCTTTTACAATAATAGAACTGTGGAGTTCGCCGGAGCAAAATCAATAACTTAAATGTTTTTACGGTCTTAAGATTGTCAAGAAGTATAAAAGTTTTAGGGCTAAATGCGGATTTTAGGAATTTGATAACGAGAAGGAGCGCAAAATTTTGATCGAGACTATGTTGTTGTTATGGAGTGATAGAACTTATACGACTTTAGTTATTTTATACATTTTGAGATTTTCTTTTGTTTTATGTGATTTGAGTTACGTACACTACACATGCTAGGAATTTGACTTTGAGAGTTTTGACTTCGAGAGTGAGAGCAAATTTTTTACGGAGACGGGATTTTTTGTTCTCGAATGATAGAACATCTTAGATGATTTATAATTTTTTTACACATTTTTGACATTTCCGTTTCTTTTATGTGTTTTGAGATACTTGCCTACAGTACACTTGTTATCGTCTTTGACTTGAGGATTTATGTTGTGTTCAAATGCTCTCTCTTCTGGATGGTGTTTTCATATTTGTTCAACACTGTGTGTCTTGTAGAAGGGATATGTTACTCTACATCATATGGAATAACAAGCAATTCAATCAAACTTCCTATTGATGGCCGAAGATGGCATGACCTTGCCAGCACAAGGTGCTTATATATTGCATGTTGATGATTATTTACCCTTATTCAGAAAATAGAGTGATCAGTTTGAAAGTCAATTCACCCTTCTCTTGCTTATGGAATTGTAATAGTACTACATGTGGGATTATTCAATTTGTCTCTATTAGAGACAAGGAAATTAGGGAAAGATATTTTATATTTATTTGCATCCAAATTCCGTATCAGTATGGCACTCGACTATTATGAGTGACTTCTTTTCTTTCCTTCCCTTTTTATTTTTTTATAGGCCTTGATATCACTGTTAGATTCTTTTCAGGAGATACATTGGAAAGATACTGCACCAATGAGTCATAAGCAAATCCATATAAGAGATTACGACACCTCTTCAACTTAAAACTTTAAAACAATGAGTTTGTGGGTCTTTATATATTGCTCAACTTTTTTATTTCTACTCAAATGGGATTCAAATTCATACTTAGATTCCTAGCATCTAAAACCCTCAAAACAGTAATGCTATATTTTTAACGGGTTTAACTTTTATTTATGTGAGACCAATATTTTCAGTAGTCTCTTCCTTCTATTGATTCTGCAATCAAATATTCCATTTACTGTGTTAGTTGAAAATTAACAAAAACTGTGATTGCGGAAATTATTTATATGGGCTTGTTCTTGTCACTTGTGAAATCTTGTTTATGTTATTATTCTTCTTGAAAGATCTTAAATGCTTTGTTTCCTGAAACAGTTTTGGTTATCTTTAGGTACAAAAGTTCATGTTTTGGATTGCCACACCTCCTTTGGCCATCCACAGGGCATGATCAGTGCCTTTCAAAGGTTAATGTTGCTGCAGATTATTCAGATTCTATACCCGATTCTTCTGATCACATGGATGAACAAGGTTATCATCCTCTTGAAGAACTGAAAGGTTCTGATGATATAAAGCCAGCTAGACTCTCTCCTCCTGAAATGGCAAAAACAACTGTAGAGGTTTGTGCCTAAATGCATTCGTGAATGTGAAAGGAGTTAATTTGCTATATCTAGAGATGCAGGCTTAGCACACTTAATATGATTTTTCTATTTTGCTTAACGTATTTTGGTGGTATCCATATCCTTTTATCATCATGCCCTGTTTGTTGGCATTAGGCTAATAAAAACGCCTTGCTAGTATTTCCTGGAATGGTACACTGTGAACCACATGAGCAGATTTCATGGGCTGAGTTTCAATACCATATTGATGATTTTGGAGGTTTTTTTTTTTTTTTGTTATATATATATATATATATATATATATTTTGTTTATGATGTGAGAATTATCAATTACCTTAATGAATTCATGATTTAGTATTAAACATTGAGAATTTTAACTTATTGCTTTAATTTGTTTTTCTTTTCTGTAGATATATATTTTGAAATCTTTGATGATGCAAACATTTTGGCAGATCGTGGAGCTAACAATCCTGTGGTAGGAATTTAGTAGCGGTTTACAAAGGGATTTCATTGTTAGTCATGCAAAGAGTTACCGACTATGCTTAGCTGTTGAGATTTCTCTTTTTCTTCTCTACTCTAAGGATTATTCCACACCCTTTTTCTTATATTTCTCTGTCACCCTGTGATGCAAATTATTATTATTATTATTCTCTGTTTAAATTTGAAGTACATGAAAGCTGCATATATGTGTCAGGGAACCGTCTGATGCCTGTGTGTAGTATTTCTAGTTATAAGGTCCAGGCTTCTAATCTCTTCTTCCACTTACTTCTCTCTTGTTTCTTTTCTTTTCTTTATTTCTTTTGACTGATGTATTTGGGACTCCTTGTTAGATTTCATGTTTTCACTCAATAAAAAAGCCAATTTCACATATGAAGTTACTAATTCAGATCATGAGATTATGTACTCATCTTAAAAGTATTATTTTTTTAAGTGATTCAACTTTGTTTTTATTGAACAGCTTGAAGAGCTATATTTGTTGTTTGGACGGTAAAGTGAAGTAGTTTTGGCATGGTCTTTTTGTTTCCCCGTCCTTATCTATAACGTAGAAGTTGTGAAATTGATATTCAGGGTCTCTGTTTCTTCAGAGTGTTTTCATTGGAATGGACATCCCAATATATGATAATAATAGAAGAACTGCTAGTGAGTATGACATTTTCAATAATGGAAAGGATGATGAATTATTCACATTTGATGATGAAGATGATGTTGTTGAGGTTTGCATTTTCAGATGTTTAAATTATGGAATTTAGAAAGTTGTTTTAGTTACCAATTGTTTCTTTTTATGCATGTGAGTAATTTAAATCTGAAGTGTATTCTTCTTCAAACAGGTCTCTGAAATGGAGGAGTTTAACATTTCTGTGAATTGGGGACATCCTGACACTACAAACTCTATTCATCCAATTTATTTCTCGAAGTGTTTAACAAAGGTCCTCCATCCTCCCCAAAAAAGAACACAACAAAAACCGATAGATAGCTAATATCTCAAGTTTCAACATGAAAATGATTTAACAGATTCATAGGTTCTGGGAGAAATAACATTTATCCTTTACGATTTTTCTTCTAGGCGGTCAACAACGTGGAATATATTAAAAGAATGGACCATCCTTCAAATGGTGTTTCTATTATAGGGTTCCTTAGACCCATTTACGATGAAGAAAGGTCTTATCTAAGATGGATGTATCACACTGAAGATGGTACCGTATACATCTCTGGCTTGAGAGGTATCAGTTAACTACAAGATCGATATCCATGATCTACTGATTTCCTTTATACTCATTTAGTATAAAAGCATTAAGTTTTTCTAATAGCATCTAGCGGAGAACCATATACATTCCTAAAATTGAAATTTGTAGAGCATACATTTTCATTGAGGAGGGATGTAAAGTTTCATGTTGGAAGTTCAAGTTAAGGATGCACATGTACACCAATCCAGTTTTAACTTTTATGTCACTTTCATGTTTTTATTTATATGTAGAGCAATTAGTTTATTAATTTGTTGGCCAACTTATGTCTATTTTATGTAATACATTCTTGTTATGGCACAGTTATGAATAAGGGTGTTAAATGGCTCTGAACTTCTTCACAATTCTGTATTGTAGAATGATCTTGTTTAGTTGACTAAAGTTGTGACTCAAACTTGGTGTTAGTTGTTTGGGTTCACTACTATTGTTTGTTGGTTTTTGTCTAGTCAATCTAGTATTTCAATATAACAATCAAGCTTGAAGTTTGTCTTTGCAGTTCTCTGAGAATTTTGCATTTATATAACCTGCAGAGGCAAAGGCTCTTCTTTATCAGTGACATGAAATCTTAGTTTTTACAAAAAAGACTGTAGATTCATTGGTAAATTTTTTTAACTTTGTTCCTTTTCGATGATTGTATGGCGAAGATTCTTACTCAAATAGTATTGATGACCAAGGAAACAGTAATTCGACACTATATAGATTAGAGATCCTGAAAATCAAGCTCTACTCCTTGTATGGAAATCAGGTAGGTGTCACAAAACCGGTTCTTTCTTTCTTTGTCTATCTATCTATCTATATAACAACACCTTGTTATTAAGAGTGTGTGTTAATAATTTATGACTTCATTTTTGAAAAATACACCAAAAGGTGTAGCCTGCTAAAATACCCCTACAAAGCAAATGGGGGTACACTAGCAAATCCACAATATTTTTCTGTAATTTGAAGCATCATTAAGTTTGTTGAGATCTATATTCTAAATTTCAAATTATGAATGTTCTACATGTACACAAAAAATGCAGTCTGAAATTAGTGTGCTGGAGTTTCAAGATGCTGAACCTGATATTCTTGCACACTCTTCTTCGGAAATTCTGGAACGGTTCAACAGATTCTGTCATGATGATCTTAAAGCACTTTGCAAGAAGAAAGGTCTTGATGCTGAGGTAATCCAATTTTTCCCCCGCTTTATTCACTATGTAGATCTTTCAAATAAATCAATTTCACTGGATAATAGGTTATAAAATAATTCCACATTTATTTACATCTTCATTCTTTTCGTTTATGACATCAAATAAATGAAGGAAAGCCTCCCTTGTTTTCCATCGGATATACCAAACAAGGAAATTGATGACTCTTTACTTCTCTCCTTTTCTTTTCTATCTTACTTCCTCCCTCCATGATGATGCCAAGCAAATAAACTGTCGTAGGAAAGGACTTTTATTTGCTTCATTATCTGTTTTATTCTTTGATTTTGTGTCTACTGTTAACAATTGGTTTAAGCCGATTGTTTATTTTACTGTTACTATTACTTGGCTTCCAGGGAGCTTACCTGGTTGGGGTTGACAGCCTGGGCGTGGATGTTAGAGTTTTCTCAGGTGCAGAAGTAAAAACTCATCGCTTTCCATTCAAAATCCAGGTAAGGATTGTGGGTTTCCACAGAATGTACATTATTCGAGATTGATCTTGGACCCTCACCTGAACATCCTAGTCAAACATGCGTATTAGTTATTAAAACAATCTAATTGCTATCAACCTCTTACGGATAAGATAATTTGAGGGTTGACTGTGTAAGCTTATGATTTGTATGCTATCCAGTGTTTGATGCTGGACATTTACATGATAATGTTAAAATAACTCCAGTGGAACAAGGAAAACTATATTTGTATCATAACCCAAAACATATTGATGATTTAGTTTTTATAATATTTTTTGAATTTCTGAGGCTCCTGAATATTTGAAGCAAATCTACAAGTCTGAGGTTCTTAGTGAACCAATGTGCCACGCACATATAACAACATGCCTGCCTAGCACATGGGAAGATTTGAACTGGATTCGCCAGAAATATATATTTTGGTAGAATTTTGGGAAGTGGGCTTCATAATTAACAGTTTAATATCAGAAGATTAAATACAGGAAGGTAAACAAACCTTTGTCTGGGGTAAGGTGATGAACATTTGTGATCAGAAGAGTAGGGAACACTGTTGTGTCTGTGATTGACCAAGTGTGAAAGAAGTCTTTATGGTCCACAACCGTTCATTTAAGGCATTTTAATTTAATGGTTACCAAGAGCCTACAACATAGACTATTTTACTCCATGGACTTGGCTTATATAAGCTTTTGTAACTGATATAAATTTGCTAAAAGAAGAAACCTTCAGCCTGGCATGTTTTCGAATTAATTAATGGATTTTTCTTCACTTTGTAGGCTGCCACCATAAACGCAGCTGCAAAGCAGATTTGGCAACTCCTGTTTCCTCGATCTCAACGCAAGAAGAATATGAAGAAGTGGCGGACCACCACCATGATTTGATAGGTGATTGGTCCTTATTTGTTCACTTTGTCCTTCTCAATCTGTCCCTAGAGTCTGTTCTGGAGCGATTGATGTCTTCATGTATGAATAGTTCTATAATCTGTACATTTTTTCCAGAGTAAATCCTATACAGCATTTTTGGATACATCTTCAAAGTTTAGGAAAAGAGGTAAGGGTTGTGTCACTCTTCAAAGAAGATTAGTGGCTGCAAATAATAAACCCAAGTTTACTTAGGTTGATCTTTACTAATGCACAAAATTGAGAAGCAAGTACTTGTGTGTTTGTTTGCAAATTAAGCTTGTCAAATAGAGAGACACATTCCGATACATAAAACTGAGTAACGAGTATTTTATCTCATTGAGATAATCAACTGGTACGGTGAACCGTAACTTTTATCTAAAGATATCCATGTTGGCTCTATAATTTTATTTAGGTTGAAAAATGGTTGTCTTCTTTTTCCTCCTTTACTCCCTTATAAATTAGAAATGTTAAAATGTTCAGCTTTCTGTTTGGTGAATTATAAGGATAGCATTTATTCATTGTTTGGTGAAGAATAACTGATGCTTAAGGACAGCATTTATTCATAAAACTGTTTCCTCAGGAGATCATATTTTTTTAAATATGCAATTATTCTGTGATTAGTAAATTGTATATATAGTTTGAATTCCAGGATGATCTGTAGCATAGAACATGTTATCCACAAATTATTGTTTAGCTCCCATCCTTTTATAGCACGAGACATATTATTTTGGCAACTGCATAACCTGTATTCTTAGTAAATACTATTAAATATTCATTGCACATCTTTGTGCCGTTGGCCTGTTATTGTTATTTTATTTTCTGGGCGGTAGGAGCTCGAAAGCTATTTTCAAGGTAAAGTGTTTTTCACATTTTCTTACCTTGGAAGCCACTTTTAGTATGAATGTTGCTTAGCATAAAAGGTCTTACGTTTTTAGAATTAACTGTAAACTTACATTTTAGCAAGATAATGTTAGGAACTCATACCATTTGAACTTATGTTTGAAGCTTTTTTTTTATAGATTTAGAAGCACGTTTAAAATATTCTATTTCAATTGATAGGCTTTCAATTAAGTTGCAACCATCAGGCTTTGAACATCTTTGATACATAATAATACCAGCGAACCATTGTTCAGTTGTCATTTTAGCTCCAACTAAATAATATATCCTCATCTACTCTATGTTGGTGCTCCTCATAATGCTGAGACCAATGAAAGGTTTGAGCTTTTGCAGGCTGCCACTTGAGCTATGAATGCTCATCTTTGTAGTATTATTAATATTATTAATTATTAATACGAATACATATTTGACATATGATATGTCAATATGCAACATATGCTGTTTTTTAAAATTTCGACACTTGCAAGGATATCATTTTTGACTTCTGCCAAATGGCAACTATCATGGGATGAAGACATCTTGCTCTTACGTCTTTATGACTCCTATGTTGTCACGTCTATTAATTTATGGTTGTTTATTGAAGTTTACCATTTTCTCTTGGCAATAAATTAATAATAACTGTCCTAAGAGATAGTTTGAATTAAGTAAAAAGAAAAGTAATATAAAGAGAAAGAGGAAAAATAGTGAAAGTTGCAAGTGATTTATTTGATATGATAGATTTTTATTTTGTAAATTGATATATTTTAAAAAATTAACGAAATGTTCCTGTGTTAAAAATAATATGTAATTAAATGGTAATAAGTGTTTAAATATTCACCATCTATTTCGAGTTAAATCACTGTCGATGGAAAGGGATAATTTAAAATATATATATAAATTAAGAATTGAAATAAATTTCAAACTAAAATAACTAATAGTCATTATAAAATTTTAGTAAAAGAAAAAGGTATATTTCAAAACAAAATTAAAATAAGCTACTCACCAAAATTCAAATTAGTTATTAGTTATTATTTATTTTATTATTATATACAAAATGTAAGTATTAATAAAATATTATTTATTGAATCAATTGGTTTAAGATATGAACAATGTTTAGTGCGACTAATAAAACAACTAAGCTAATTTGATTACAGAAAAAAAAAATGAGTAAGATAGTCACAATAATTTATTCTGAGTTTATAATTTAAAAGTTATAGTTTGCTTTGTAACGTTCTAAATATTAAATAAATTGATTTTAAATTAAGATAATATAATAACATAATATCTTGGAGTTAATGATAATCTATTATATCATAATATATTAGTTGTAATAATATTATAGGTATGTATATAAGCTCCGTAACTCAGAAGTAAGAGATAAATAGTTTGTCGATGTTTGGTGTATCCAAGTTTAGTGAAATGACAGAAATAATATATTTCACTAAAATCTTGATTGACAAAACTTTAATTTAGGGAAAAAAATTTAAACAAAAAAATAGAGTACACTCCGTAGTTTACTCTATCATGTATGCTTAATAAAGTATAGGTCTTTATAAATTTTTGCACTTTTGTTGAATATTATTTAATTTTCTAGGTGCACTATGTAGTGACAATTTTTATCTATTTTTAATTAAGTTTTTTTTTTTAAATTTTTTCATTGATTGAGTTATGTGTTTATTTATCATTTTGCATATTTGTTTCTATATAGGACGATCACATCGATAACCGAGTACAATCTTTTTTAATCATTTTAGTCATCGACCACACTATTCTAACTATATTACCCCATTAATGATAAAATATTAAAACTAAAACCATAAAAACTCATTTAAAAAATATAAAAATTATTAAGAAAACAAAATTAATAATACTGTAACTTAAAATATCTAAATTTTTTTAGTAACTCGAAACTTAATTAAATTTTATTATATAATTTAATATTTTGTGTAGCAAATACAAATTTTATTAATATAATAAAATTATGAAGTTATATTCTTATCCATAATTACTGTTAAATATTTTAATCTAATAAGCTATAAAAAATAAAATATATTTTTAATTTTTAAACTTTGACGTAAATTAAAATTTTATGTTTTAGACTTTTGTTACATTTTTATTTTTAAACTTTGAAAATTATATATATATATATTTCTTTTAATTTAGTTAAGTTAGTTTGTTTTAAATGTTAGACAATTTTAGGATAATATTTAATTTTGAATTAAAAATTATTTTTCCATAATTAATAGCAACAGATTATGCTATTAAAAAGTAATCAAGACTTATATCGAAGGATTATCCATACTTATATATTTCTTCTTGGTGTTACGTATATCTCTTAATTTTACTCTTAAATATTTTTTTAAAATTAAAATAATTATTTTATAAATATTATCTTCTAAATAATCATTTATTTAACTTTATCAATTTTTTATTTGATATTTTTTATCTTAACTAATGAAAACACGTGCTATGTTTTTTATTTTTTAAATTTTGATAAAATTTTGAATTAAAATTAATAAAAAATACATAACTAATATTAAAATAGTTGCTAAACATAAAATTAGAAAAATAAAATATGTAACCAAAAGAAATATTTAAAAATAATTATTAAGAATGTAAAAGATTTTTAAAATAATAGTTGAAGATAAATTATTTATAAAATAATTAATTTTTAAAATACTAATTAAAGTTAAAATTAAAAAATGAAATATTAATATAAAAGAGATATCTCTTATTTATAATATTAACACTTTTATTATTTTTTATTATAATAAACACACATGCTAGGTATGTTTTTACCGGATAAAAGTAAAAATAAAGATTGTCTAAATGTTTGAATTTGACATAAGTAATATAATATTTTATATAAAAAAGATGGTCCATATAAAAGAGGTTCTGACTAGTGGTTATATTTCTTTTTAAACACTTTATCTTCTATATTTTCATTTTATTTTTCTAATTATAATATAAATCAATATTAATGTTAAATAGTTATTTAAATAAAAATTAAATAATTATTATCTTTAAGTAATTATAACATTTATTATATTTTAATTATTATATCTATTTACGTTTCAAACAAGATTTCTAGATCAAAATTTGCTTTCCAACCGATTTTTCGGATTGAATCTGGAAAATAACACGGCCAAAATTTAGGGTTTACGATTGTAGTTTTTTTCTTAAAGTGTGCTGTTTTAAAAGATTAAATGAAGGAGTAGTGTTAAATGTGTGAAAATCTCAAAAGAAGTCTCTATCTCTGTTTTTATCTTCTTCTTTTTTCCTTCTGGTTTGTTTCTCAGAAATAAATTCTGGGTTAATTTTGCGAACAAAAATTCAAGAAAATAAGATATCATGGCTCTGTCTTCTCTCTCTTCTGGACTTGTTTTGCAGAAGAATATGTGAAATTCTGAGAAACGACGAGGTGAGAGCAAATAGTTGTTGCAGTGGCCGTCCAAGGGTGAAACTTTGGCATATTTAAATGAGACCCCATCATTAAAAATTCAGTCTTTGATAGTCCTCTTCTCCTTGTTCTCATTCTCCCATCTTTGTCTGTTCTCTTCGGTCAACGTTGCTTTCTCTCTCCTCGAGTTTTGAAATATTGAATGATGACGCCGGAGAAGGAGAAGGAGAAGGAAAAAGAACAGGATCAGGTGGTGGTTGATGCAGGGATGAAGAGGTACAGGAATGGAGAAATCTGGGAGTTTGAGGATGACTTGGGTGTCTCAGATGGCGACCATGGTGTCTTGTTGGGTGTGGACGGTGGAACTACCTCCACTGTGTGCATTTGTATGCCCATGATTCCTTTTTCTCACTCTCAGCTCCATTCTCTTCCCACCCTTGCAAGGGCCGTTGCTGGATGCTCCAATCACAATAGTGTTGGAGGTAATTCATAATCCCCTCTCTTGTACACTTGGTGTTTGATGATTTCCCTTTGGGGCTTTGTCTCGAAATTTGATTTTCTTTTGTGGGTTTGTTGGAATATTTGCTGCGTGTTTGGGCATTTTGATTGATCTGGTTGTTTACATTAACACACTGTTTGGTTCAGTGTGTGTTGTGTTTCAATTCCCTTATTGGGTTGGGAACTATGGGGAGGATAAGAGAGACCTATTAGTTTGGATATACATTTGTTATGTTTAGGCAATTTGGTTATCAGAAACATTTTGTAATGGGGAAAGTGGCTGTTTGGTTATGAAGCCAAATGACTTGTTGATCTAAGGTAGTCACAAGCAATTATGACCTGCAACTAAACTGTTGAAGATTGATCATTTAGGAAAAGCTGCAATCTTATGTACATTCCTTGGTTTGAGTTGTTTAGGTCTTTTAAAGATTACATTCTTGTTATCGGGTTTTCTATCTGGCATTCTAAAGAAGCTTTGGCTACACTGTTTTTGTGTTTAGATGTGCCTATTTTTAATCTTCATTGTGCTCTCTCCCTTATTTTACAATAATGAAGTTCTTATTTTAACCATCCTGCTCTCCTCCCAAAAAAAATGCTGATATCTTATGGTTGCTGGACAAGTACTCTTGTACCATCTCCATTAGTTCGTTTTTGTGTGTTAAATTTGTGCATAAACAACAGACAAAGTTTCATGCATTCAACAGTTTAAAGAATTATATCTGTCATAATAAAATGAAGATCGAATTCCGGGGGAAATCTTATTATTAGCTGTTACCATTAATCACTTCTTCTGCAGATATTGCTGCAAGGGAAACAATAGAGCAGGTTATGGCAGATGCTCTTTCAAAGTGTGGTTCAAAACGATCTTCAGTCCGAGCTGTTTGTTTGGCTGTATCTGGTGTTAACCATCCAACAGATCAACAAAGAATTCTCAGTTGGCTTAGGTTGCTAAGCTTAATTTAAGTGTATCTTCATTTTTTTTTTTTGTGTGTGTTGATAAGAAGGCATATAAATCTATTTTTACTCATGCTATTGGAAGAAACTAACAAAGTTATTTATTTTATTTATCTCCTTAGCTTTTATAAGTAATGAATATACTTTGTTTTTATATCTAATGGCATATATGATCTGTATGTTAGTTTTTGTAATATATTAAATTGTGGTTGAATGTAACTGAGTTTTAAGCTGTTTATCATAATCTAATGGAAGAGAATTGTGTTCCTAAATAAAAAATAGAGACCATAAATGAAATCAGTTAATCGTATCATGAATAACAATGTTACTACTAAACTCAACCTTTATAAAGGAAAGTGATGACAAACATCTGCTATATTAGTTTACCTATATAACAAGTCTACTCCGTTATACCAGTTTTATATAAGATTGAAAGAAACTGACTTTCTTCATTGTTTTTAATTTGCCAAAGCCATATGCGTAAAATAACTAAAGCCAGGACCACAATACAAGTGGGGGACTTATCCATAAAGAATTGAAACTTATTCAATCTGTAGCTTATTTGTACATTCTGCTGGTTCAGTTCTTTAAAGATGATGTGTCATTTAATATCCATCATAGTTTATCTGTTATTCTAAAGACTGAACCATGCTGTGGCCTTATGTAAACAGGGATATATTCCCAAGCCATGTGAGGTTATATGTTCTAAATGATGCTGTGGCTGCTCTGTCAAGTGGAACAGTGGGTAAACTTCATGGATGTGTACTAATTTCTGGCACAGGGAGCATTGCTTATGGATATACTGAAGATGGAAAAGAAGCAAGATCAGCAGGTGCCGGACCGGTCCTAGGTGACTGGGGCAGGTAATCTAACTACTATTTCTTTGTTCATGAGACTTGTTTCATTTCTTCTGTAACACAAACCTTGAAAATTAGCTTAGTAAAAAGTGTAAATATGGAGACTAATAATTTCATTAGCCAGAAAAGGTTTTAACTTTGTAAATTGGTCCAACCTTAATCTTCTTAAAAGCTCTTTCTGTATCATATATATTGACATCACCCATATTATTGACAAAAGATATAAAAAGAGCCATGGGGAACGTCTTTCTCTTGGTGTCCAACTTGATTCCATATATTACTTGTTGAAAGTTTGATTTTTTATTTGCAGTGCATATGGAATAGCTGCAAAGGCACTAACTGCAGTAGTAAGAGCTTATGATGGTCGTGGTCCAAGTACAATGCTTGCCAGTAGTATTTTGCAAAAACTTGGTCTTTCTTCTGCAGAAGAAATAATTGCGTATGCATTATAGTTGTATAATTGTTCATTTATTTTCATTTGTGAAGTAAATAGCTAGTATTTGGAAATCTTACTGTTAGAAATGCAACAAGAGAACCAAAACTTACTACCTAGCCTATCCACAAAGCAAATGCAAACTAAGTTGACTTATATATATATATATATATATATATATATATATATATAGATATATATATATTTCAAAGATGAGAAATTTTAAGTTGGAAGTAATTTTGTCAACGCAGTGCAATTTAATGTGATCATGTTATGTTCAGATGGACCTATGCAGATCCCTCCTGGGCCCGCATTGCAGCCCTTGTTCCAGCTGTAGTGATCTGTGCAGAGGCTGGTGATGAGGTTGCAAATAATATCTTACTAGAATCTGTCCAAGAGCTAGCTTCAAGTGTCAAAGCTGTTGTAGACAGACTTGGATTGTGTGGTCAAGGTTAGGGTATTTAAATTATTGTCATTTTTAGTGCATAAGTCAGTTTGGATGAGCTTCTCCCTAAGCTCCTCTTAAGGAAAAACAAATGAGATTAGCTTCTCCATAAGCTAAGCTAAAGTTAGCTTATGCATAAGCTAACTTGTAAAAGTTAGTATCTCTATATTTTTGTTTTTAACTTGTGCATAAGCTAATTTTAGCATTGGGAGATGTTAAATTCATTTTTTCCTTGTTTTTATCTCCTATAAGATTTTATGCAGAAGTTCATCCAAACAAACATCTTGAATGTTCTCCTATCTTGAATTGACAGTGTGATTAAAATTTGTACTAGTTGAGTTGGCCTCCAGAATATTCTTGTAAAATATAGTAGTGTTCTTTGGCATGAATGTTTGGATCATTTACATGGATTATTGATCTTTTCTCCTTCTGTAATGAATATTGTGCAATGAGTTGTAGTCTGTAATTTTTGCAGATGGAAAGAGTTCCTTTCCCCTGGTGATGGTTGGTGGTGTTCTGACAGCACATAGGGGGAGCTGGGATATAGGAAAAGAAGTAATCAATTGTATTTCCAAACAGTTTCCTGGGGTAATTCCCATTAGACCTAAGGTATTTCCAAATATTTATCATTTTATTTTGGAGATAATCTTTTATCTTTTTTGAAAACAATTGCACATAAGATAAAATCCCTTTTTGTAAATTGTTTCGAAGTTAGTATTTGACATTTTGAAACTAGAGGAGATACTATTTGGAATATAACAACACTTTCTGTAGAACATCCTTAGAAAACTTTTTAACTAGGAATCAAGTTATGTCCCCAGATATCAATAATCAATGTTCTTTAAATATCCATATTCAATGTTTTTAACATGTATGTTTTATTGCACAACAGGTGGAGCCTGCTGTTGGTGCGGCATGGTTAGCATGGAATTTTATCATGAAAGAATACAAAGAACTGAAAAATGATGAAGTGAATTATGAGAGGAAAATGTAGAAAGAAAAAGAAAAGCGACAACATGGAATTCTTGATGATTAAAAGTGTATATTAGACAAGGATGAAAGTGTGGATACCTATGTTATGCCATGTAGTTTATGTATGATTCAATATCTCTGGTGTGATTATTGTTAGGGTTCATGGCAAATGGTAGGCTTAGTTCCTTGAGTCATGATTACCTTAGCAAAGGTGGTAACTATGCTTGTGTATATAATTTTTAGTGGCATAAACATGGTAGAGAAGTGTCTTCGTTGTCTTGAAGCTGATACTTTTTTATCATGAATTGTTTACAGAATGAAGATGAGCATTTTGGAACAGCCAATGATTACGTATTTGTCTGAATATTGTCTTTTTTTGAGGTATGCCAGACCCGGATGGTTTAACAATTCAAAAATCTGTTAAACTATGTAAAATAGATCAAAATTTAGTTTAGTTAAATGTTCTTGGAACAAGTTTCTATCTTATGTGTATGCATTACTTAGATTTTTTGAAGTTTAATATCACTTTTAAACAATATTTTTCAGAATTATCTAATATGTTTTCTTAATTTTTTTTTGGTTAAGTAGTCTTTATATTTGTTAAAAGTATTCATGAAACGTGTGATTTGCACTATTACGTTATCAATACCAATTTAATAAGAAAATAGATAAGTTACCTCGTAACAAATATGAAAATTATATTAAAAAAAATTAAAGGACCAAATTTAATAATTCCAAAAAATATTAGAAAAAAAGGTAATATTAAAACATATTTTAAAAATACTAGTCCTTAACTTGCTATTAAAATGTGGTTCTCGCAATGATTCTTAGTGACATCAATTTCTGTTGTGGAATCCTGGGTATTATACAGTGGAGTATAAAAATAAGATACTGTATTTAAAAAAGCAAACTTATAAAAAGTTGCTGTTTTATGCTGTATTTTTTTTTTCTTCAACAAAAAGTAGCTTGATTCAGAAATTTCTTAAATGGTATTAAATATATTTAACAGCTTTAAAAGTTTTAAATTCATTATTTGTGTCTCTTAACTTATTTTTATCGGTATTCATATTAAAGATTTAATATTATGATTAAAAAAATCAGGTATAATTTTTTATTAAATAGAGATAGAGAAATATTTAACCAAACAAAAACTTGTAAATTTTCACAATTCACTTTCCTCTTACCAAACTTTTCTCTCCACGTACAAGGTTAATATAATTCTCCTTCCGAATTTTCAGAAAACAAACTTCTAAATTTCTACAGTTCTCCCATCCTAAACTTCTACATTTTAGTTATTCCTGTCACTGTTTTGTTTATTTTTATAAACATGTTACAACTTTGTAGACCCTCTTGGATCAATGGAGCCTGCTTCTGTTTCAGGCCGAAAATTAAAACCAGGAAAGACAGGATCTATCTAATACACATGATTCTAGCATAATAATTTCAGTATAAAATAGAACACCATATCTCCCCATGATTATCTAAAGCACTTTACCTGCCATTTACTACTTTGAGCAACATAAATACAGTAAATAAATTGAATCACCACTTCATACAGCTCCCTCTTCAAAACTTTTCATGCACGCATATTCGTGTGTACACATTTTCAGGATCATTGTGAGATTCAATGTCCATGGATGGAGGTGGAACCCTCGGAATACAGCCTTCCCTTCTCCTTTATAGATGTTTCAAAAAAATAACAGATCTAAGACTGAACCAAAAGTCCCAGAAAAGAAAAATCCTATGCTCGTAGAACTTCTGATTATATATATGACCTTCCCAAATTCTTACTAATTAGTAATACAAAGACTAGCCAAGAAGCCGCCTTTAAGTTTCAGAGAAAGTGACAGATGCAAACTCTACAAGAACTAAACCACCAAGAAATAAGGGTAGCGCAATCTTTTTTTTATATTTTGTAAGGTTAAAAAGGTCTTCTATTGTTCTGATTACTACCACGAGAATCACCAAAGCCACTAGATTGACCCGAACGATCTGAACCACCAAATCCCCCAAAATCATCTGGACGACTAAACCTAGACCCACCAGATGATCGACCAGATCTACTTTCTGATTGACCTGAGCCAAAGCCACCAGATGAGCCAAACCTACCAGTGCTTGGTCCACCATATCTACTCATTTCACCAGATGAATTTCCAGAAAACCCCCCTCCTGATTGACTGAAACCAGACCCACCAAAACGATTATAACTTTGTCCACCAAACCTTTCACCAGAATCCCCAAAGCTAGAGCGGCCAAATCCACTGTTATTGTAGCCGCCAGAACGGCCAGATCCAGGACCACGGCTAAAACCTGTATCACCATAACGACGATCCCTTGTACTTCCAAAAGAACCAAACCGCCCACTGCCCATGCCAACCGTGTCCATGGATGCACTATCCACAGCAATCCTTGGTAGCTGAAAAATATGAATACAGGAATAGAAAGGAATCAATAAATAATTATATAACTAAAAAAGTCCAAACTTCAAAATGTAATTAGCATATTAGGGAGAGCACTGGAAAAAGAAAACGGTAATAACAACTAAGGGAACATTCAGATTGAATTTATCAATTTCCAGGTCAACCTGACTTGCAAGGTTCAGATCCCATTGTGCATTGGCAGGACGGGATTTTAGGCAGCAGGAATATATGCTGCCTTAATAGTGTAGCCTCAATCTCAATGACCAGAAAATTAGTAATTAACAAGGTACAACTACAAGTGCAAAAGATAGACAAAATTCAATAAGATGCATGCAAAAGGAGATCACCTCTGTAAATCTACAGCCCACATCACGCTCAATAAGCCTCACAGCCCTTGATTGATCTTCTGTATACACAAGAATAGCAGTTCCTTTCTTACCAGCACGACCTGTCCGCCCAGATCTATGAACAAATATCTCCGAAGAATTGGGAAGATCATAATGTATTACCTATATCAGGAAAGCAGGTCAAAATTTCGTATCTAAAAATTGCATGACACGATAACAATATTGTTCATAATATATCACAGTATTTACATATGCACATGACATTAAACATTAAAGAAAGGTACATTGAGAAAGACTACAAACACGGAACAATAACAAATCAAACAGAGAAATAAAATCTAAGTGAGGTACAAAATTTACAGAACAGAACTATGAACAGCACAGGCGATGACAGAATACACCTAGAGTGTTGCACGATTAACAAAAATATCAAATACACTGACAAGAAAAAGCAAAACTAATAATCAAGGATATATCATTAAGAAAATGATAGCTTGTCTTCAAATTCGATCAAACACAAGAAAATTTTCCTATGGAAATAAAAAACCAGTAATACAGAACTCACAAGATCAACATTAGGTATATCAAGCCCACGTGAGGCAACATCAGTTGCCACCAAAACGTTAAAATGCCCATTTCTGAAGCCAGCAAGAGTTCTTTCCCTCTGAGCTTGTGATATGTCTCCGTGCAAAGCCTCACACTGAACACTTTTTGCCATGGTATACGATAATCGGTCTGCATCACGTTTTGTTTGAGTGAAAACAATACACTTTCCTCCTTTTGCATGTTCCTAAAAAAGGATATATCTTTAGGAAACAGATATAAAGAAAGAAATCCAGCAACAAGTTTCCTCCGGGTCAAAAGGAACCAACCTTACCCTTGCTCCATGGCTCACCCTCTAGTTACACACACACACATATTTATATTCTAGTAAAAGCTTAAGGAAAAAATGTAATAAAACTCCAGAAACCTATTTGCGATAGAGTAATTTTAGGCTTAGAATTTAGCTTTGGGACCTAACTCAACCCCCCAAAACTTACTTATAAAGTAAGGACTCCTCAACCTTTACAAGCTCTTTTTAATTTTATATCATATCTCTTGTTGAGGGGGGTCTAAGCACCACCCTTGAGGTTGCCGTTGAGGCAGCCCCCTCCTAACACAATGAAACTAAGGCAAGCTAGGATTGACCTCTGTTAAGGTGATTTTCAAACAGATTAACTATCACTAATCAGAACTACCAATCAAATTGGTAAATGATGGTTTCAGAAGGCATACTGTTATTAGCTGTGCAAGAATTCCCGCTTTAACATATAAGTCAGATGCAATGGAGTACAGTGAAATTCCATCTGCTAACTTCTGATCAGAATCTCCAACCTACAGCACCAATAAGTTTCCAGTTAAAAAATAACGTGTACTCCCAGACATGCACACAACACATCCAATGTATAGACATTAAAACATGATAAATTTATTACTCAAAGAAGTTCATGCGCCCTACAAGTTAATCTAATAGGTTTATTTTGTACATTATATCCTGCGAGAGGAAGAACAATCAAATCAAATTAAAAGATATCTAAGAATTGCAAATGGTTACAGGCATTCTCCTAGTGCCTAGAAAGGAACTTCAAGCTTACCAGATCAATGGTCAGGGGATCATTCAGGTAATTGCGTGAAATCTGCTTTATCCAAGATGGCATTGTTGCAGAGAACATAAGAGTCTGACGTTTGGGGGGCAACCTTTCCAAGATCTTCTCCACTTCCTCCTGGAAGCCCACTTGAAGCATCTGATCAGCTTCATCAAGAACAACAAATTGAACTTCCTTCAGATTTAGAGCACCTCTGTTGAGAAGGTCAATAATCCGACCAGGTGTTCCCACAGCAATATCAACCCCATAATCGAGCTGCCTCATCTGCTTAGAGATTGGCGTACCCCCATAAACACAAATAGTATCCAAGTTAGGTGCCGACTCATAGAATTCCTTCTCAACCTGCTTAGCAAGCTCCCTAGTTGGAGCCAGAACTAAAGCCAAAGGATCCCTTCCCCGCCTGCCACATCAATCACAAAAATAAAATGTATAGTTAAAGACACAAATAGCATTTCCATGATTCTATCCACACCAACATCAATTACCAAGTCCACCTTCAACTCTAACAGAGAAACAACGGCAAAATTTAGGTAATAACGAAACATAAGTATCACGATAACTAAAATTAGAACCAACCCATGCTTCGCATTAAACTGAATGATCTTATCCATGATGGGTATCCCAAATGCAAGAGTCTTCCCAGTTCCAGTCCTAGCTCGACCAATCATATCACGACCTTGCATAGCAGGTTCCAGCACGGCCCTCTACAATACAACAACCCAATTAACTAAAAAAAAAAAAAAACTTAAAGCTACTAAACATCTAAACTACACGTCGTTGATCATTATAAACCACGTATCATGCAATCATGCTATGCATCATCGCATAAACCCTTAGGAGCAAAGCAAACCTGAATGGGGAAGAGCTTGGTGATGCCTTTCTTGGCCAAAGCTGAGACAATATCCTGAGAGATTCCGAGCTTCGCGATCTCGAGTCCCTCGTCGGCGTTCCCTTTAGACCCTTCTTCATAAGGGAATTCGTCAACAGCATATTCAGCGCGGTGATATAAAGAATAACGGAAATTCAAAGGAACCGGTTTGGAGTGAAAGTTTCTGGGAATGAAGGCAGCGGAGAGTGGCCGGAAGTCGTTGCTGGCGGAGATTACGACGGCGGGGAAAGCGCGCCTTGAGAGGGTGGAACAAGTTCTTCTGAGGATTGCGGTTAACATGTTGTAGTATTGTGTGGCAAGAAAATGGAAAATGGAAACCCTAACAGACTTCAATTCAGGGTTTAGGGTTTTATGACAATAGAAAATTGGAAATGAAGAAGAAGATATATCAGTTCAGTTCAGTAAAGGGTGGCACAATCTTCTGTGTGCTTCTTCTTAATGCTCCCTATGACTTCTTTTATTCCACACCATAGATTAAGCAGAATCTTTTTCCCCTCTTTCACCAAAAAATAATCTCATTTTATTTTTTGAAATTAATTTGGTTATTGTAAGAGTAAGATTGATTTATTGCAGGGATGAAAACTTTGTCAGAATTTCGCAAAACAAAATTCCGAAGGGACTTTATGATTTTTTTTTTCTAACGGGGGAGGAAAATTTTGAAAAAATATATAAAATTAAAATTAAGAAAAATAATTAACATATAATTTATACTTTAAATGGAATACTTTTTAATATAAATTTATTTTCTATATTTACTAAAATATAATAATAAATTCTTGTTATAAATAATATTTGAGAAAAAACTTATATAAAGAAAACACATATCTTTTGTATTTAATAAATAAAATCTGAATTTGTTAAAAAAAAATTGAATATTTAATGATAAATAATTAAACTCAATTTATTTGGTAAGGAAAGGTGAAATGAAAGAAAATGCTTTAAACTAAATTGATAATTGTTATTTGAATTTGGTTTGGATAAACATGATTTTTCATGTTGCATACTTCAATGAAGAAATTAAAAACTTTTTTAGTAATTGATAATTTGTGTAATTTACACTCGGTTTTCATAATGTAATTTACACATGAATGGTTGAAATACCAGCTATATGAAATTGTCAAATAGCTTATTAAGAACGTTTAATATCATTGTCAATTATTAAATTTTCCATCTATCTTTCATTCACTTTTTATGCAAATCATTATAATAAGATTAAATTACATTTTTTATCATTATATTTGTTAAGTAGTAGTGTTAAATTGGTTTTTAGATTTTAATTGTTTCAATTTGGTCCTTGTTTTTAAAAAAATTATTCAATTTGATATTTACTGTCAATTTTGACCAAACAGTGTTAAAATCAACGTTACATGTTAATTTGGGATTTTTAAAATTTTTTTTTTTACACATGTCATTTCAATCGTGTCACGTGTCAAAATGATTCAATTTGGTCCATATATTTATTTTTTGTTTAAATTTAGTCACAATTTTTGAAAAAATGAAGCAATATTATCTCTCATTAAATTGTGACTCAATCTACTTTTGTTATAAATCTTATGATGATATTCTTACTAAAATCTATATTTTTATTAAATATTTTTAAAAATATTTTTAAACAAACATGTAGTTTTTAGTTTTATTATTAAACAAAAATAAATCTCAAATTTAATTTCAATAATTAACCATTTTTGTGATCATATATAAAGACATCAAGTGTACCATATTATACAAACTCAATGAAGATTAAAAATCAAATAACTTATCACCTATAAGTTTATGAACTAAATTTCAAGTTCAAAACAAAATCAGAGTTTAAAGTTTTGTATAAAATTTAAAGTTAATTTAAAAATATTTGTATAAATATTTAATAAAAACGTTAATTTTAATAAAAATGTCACCATACTATTCATACAAAAAGTAATCTGAGTCTCAATTTAAGGAGGGATAATATTGCTCAATTTTTTACATGGTACTAAAAAACAAATATAGGAACTAAATTGAATCTGACACAATTATGAAGTGACACATGTAAAAAATAATAAAAATTAAGAATTAAAAAAAAACAGAAATTGACACGTGACATTGATTTTAACACAGTTTGGTTGTCAAACTAAACATAAAAATCAAATTGAATCAATTTTATAAAAACAAAGACCAAATTGAGACAGAAAAAAAATTAAAAACCAAATTGACATTACTTGACAAATATAATAACCAAAGAGTAATTTAACCTTATAATAATAATAAATTTAGCTATATATTATACGAAATCAAAAAACTTTCACCCTTAAATTATTTTTATTTTTTCTTAAAACCAATTAAAATTTAATCTTAACATTTCTAACTATTTATTTTAAATTTTGTTCTCTAATTTTAGTTTATTATTTTTTATCTTTTAAAATTTTTATCTCCTTTTAAAAATAAATCAGAAAATTCTTCCCAAACTTCGTTCTCCAAAAAGTTAAATTTTGATGACATTTTTTACATCAGAAAAAAAAAAACTAATTGAAAATTCAACTTTCCAAAATCCAAAATCTCAAATGCTTTAGTGAACAACTTTATTCAAATAAATAAAGAAAAACATTGATTTGTTTGAAGAACGAGTATTCATCATTAAAAACATTCGAACAACTTTATAATTTTTTTTATACTATCAATCATTTATCGATTCAAAAAGACATGTATATTCAATACATCAATACATATCATAGAAACAAATATCAAATAGTTCAAATTTTAGCCTATAAATAATTTAAGGCCCTATTTTAAATTATCCGGATATTGACATAGTAAATATTTTCCTTGCACGGTCTTTATTTTTCATTCGCATTGTACCTAACTATCAGATTCTTTCTTGATCAATAATTTATACATCCAAACATAAAAAAATAGTATAAAAACAATAATATAATATATAAGTAACTATTTTATTCAAGTTCATTCAATAAATAAAATATTTATTTTGACTTTTATTTTATTATTATTTTATATATATTTATTCCAATTATTAAGGAACAAATTTTAAAACAATACAAAATGAACTTTAATTAAATAACTAAATATAAGTCATAATATAACAGACAAACAAATAACAAAAAGATAAATTAAATAAAATATTCATAAATTGAATAAAAAATAGACATGCATGACTGCAAATAAATTAAATTAATCAATTATAAATAAATAAATGGGATTAATTAAGAAAAATTAATTGATGTAAATAAAATGGATTGATGTGTAATTAAAAATAAATTATACATATAAATATAAATAAACAAATATATGAGTAGTGTGTAATTAAAGATAAAATAAATAACGTACATATAAATAAATCAATATATAAATAAAATAAATTCAATAACATAAGTATAAAAAAAATAAACGCTAAAGATAAATTAAATAATAAAAATATAAAAAATTAACTAACATAATATATTTTCAAAATAAATAAAACATACATAACTTTATTAAAATTAATAATGTATTAATATATAATAATATTAATATTAATATTTCTTTTTTTTAGATGATTATATTTTATTTTTAGATCGATGCATATTTTATATATATATATATATATATATATATATATATTAGATGATTAAATTTTTTTAAAACTCATTGTTACGAATTCTTTCTCATTTCCTCTCTTTCTTTATCGTTGTTTTACAAGGTGTGATGTGAATCTTTGTATACACATGGGATAAATAATAACAATAAAATCTGAATTTTGACATTGTATTAAAATATAAGATAAACAAAAGTAAAAACTCTATTTATGATCTTTTAACGGTGCTACAAAAATGTTTTGATCTTGTTTTTTTTTTTTTTTTTTAAAAAGTAAAAAAATAATTATAAAAAAATTTATTTAAATTTTAAGCATGCCTTAAAAAATTATATTTTCGTGACTTACCATGTATAATAAAAATGAAAAATAGTAAGAATAAAAGTTTTAAGCTAAAACACAATTTATTCATTCCCATAAATGAAAAAGGTTGCACTAAATTAGTGACAAAACCTATTCATTGATGTAGCAAAGAATAATAAAAAGTAAAAAATAAATAAAAATTATTAAAGTAGCCCCACAATCTGTGCGAAGAAGTGTGGTGAAGGATAAACATCACTTCCATTAAACCAAACCCTATCTTCTCTTATTTTACTATTTAATTATTACTTTTTTAATTGTACCATTCCACGTAATTTACTCACAACTTTTTAATTTTTCTGTATTTTATCACCCATTTTTTTCCTCCACATATTAAGTTAGTTTAGTCATGTTGGAAACAAACCACGTTATTCTAAAATAAAATTATGATAAAATAGCATCTTTTATTTTGTTATATATTTAATAAACGAGAACAATAGGTAAAATTGAAAAATATAAAAGAAAAAGATTAAATGATAAAATTCACAAAATAAAAATAATCAAATAGAAAAATGTACGATTATCACTTTTTAAAATATAGACACAAATTGCTGATAAAATATTTAAAAAATATTTTATTCATACTGATGTTTATACAATAATATAACAATAATGATGATGACGTATAACGAAAATAATATATAATTTACATACTATCATTTTTTTCGATATTTTTTACATCAATAAAGAAATGACAATATTTGTATAATTTTTTATTAAATTATTTAAGGGTTAAATATGTTTTGTCCTCTAATTTTTAGTGAAAATTGAAATTAGTCTCTCTTCAAAATTTTATATCAATTTAGTTCCCAATTTTAAAAATTTGTGTATTTAGTCATTTTAACCATATTTTTTTAAGTTTATTTAACATTTTAAACAATTTTCATGATAGTATTTCAGTTATTTACATCATTTGACTCATTTTTACTTTAATGTTAGCTAAAAAACGAGTATAAAACGTTAAATTAACTTAACAAAATTTTATTAAAAAGACTAAATTTATCTAGATTTTAAAGATGGAGGACTAAATTAGTTTAAAATTTCAAAAAAAAACTAATTTTAATTTTCACTAAAAATTAAGAGACAAAAATATATTTAATTCAATATTTAATAATGATGCAGAATTTAGAATATGTGAACAAACATTGTATATTCGGTAATAATAGTAATATAATTTTCTTACCAACGTAACTTATGAGTATTTGAAGGATTCATCTTTCACTGATTTAATTGGGTTAGAATATAAAGAAGTGAAAGATTGTTTTCACCCAAAATGGAAATTGAAGCATACTAAAGAAGATTGAATTTTGGGATTGACATGTGGAATTTATTGATTAGAATAATGTGATTGTGAATTGTAGAGAAGAGCACTTTGGAATTTATTATGCAGAAATAATAATTGAAAACAAGGTTAACCAGTTGGATAAGGACATGCATGGATCTTCCAAAATCTCCAAGTGAAGCACAAAGTGTAACTAAACCACTTATGTTTTAGTGGCTTAATGCCTCCAATGGGTCCTAATTCCACTACCCTAAACACAACAAAACAAACAATTCTTTTTATGGGTCCATAATGTTTTCCCATCACTATCTAATGTCTCCAATATTTCTTTTCTACATTTTTAAAGTAATACAATACATAAATTTTAAATTTATTTTGAAAAAAAGAACTGACATCACATTTCTAGTCCAAGAGTCAAAATTAATTAATAAATTAAAAAAATAAATTTTATTTGTCAAAATTTAGTGAACTCATGGATCGAGCCTTAAGAAACTTTGTTATTGGGTTAGCCATACACTTTACATGTTTCTAGCGATTCCCGTGACATTTTCAAATGATACAAGTTTTGGATAAGAATTTACAACACACTATAATGACCTTGTTGACGATCATTTACTCCGACAACATTTAGGGTTCCCTGAACAATATAATATCTCACATCGGGTAACTCTTTAACCCTCCCCCTCTTACTAAGACTACGTAATGTTCTTGTAAATTACGGTCAATATCAGATATATTAGCAGTAATTTCAAATCCAGACATACTTCATCCATTTTGTCATTTTTAAAATAAAAGTAAAACGGTTTCACATGAAACAATCATGAATATTTTTAGAAAAATAATCAAACACCAATAAAAATAAAAGATGAGTCTGATAAAAAAATCTAAGCCTATGAATTTTTAAATATCCAAAGAGATATAATTTTAGACCTACACTTGTATTCACAAGGGAGAGGCATTAAAAGATCAGCATGATGGATCCAACACTGTCTCAAAAGAAGAATCGATGGCTTTGCCTTTTCTTTTTCACGTTACGGTGTAAAGCGAAAGGGTTAAAAAACAACCACTGACCCTCCTTGTACAACACTGTTCTTCCCTTTCAATTTTTTAGTTTTATGTCTGTAATACAATTTTCTTTTTACGTATCATGATTATATTTAAACAAATATAAAATATCACTCTTCTCACTATATTTTCATAAATAACAGTATTTTTTGTTATACTTCCATGTATGTGACAAAGGTAAATACAAAGAAAGAAAGAAAAGTGTGGAGGGGACCAATGGTTGGAGTTTATGAGCTGACCAAGGTTACTTTCTTGCATCCTCATATCCTCATTATTCAGTCATCAACATTGTCTCTTGCATTCTATGAGTTGGCTACCACTCACTTCATATACAAAAAACCATTTTTTTTTTCTTCCAAGTTTCATTTTTTGAGGGAGGAGCTGACAGGGATTGGGAAGTGGAAACTAAGATTCACTTTCTCAAAACCCCAGAAAAAGAAAATTCAACATAAGTTTCTAAGATTTGCTTTCTCAATTCAGCAATTGGGTCTCTCATACCATGATGTATTGATTGGTGAATTGATGACCTGATTGCTACATCATAGCAAGTTCTTAAAAGTTGGATTTTTAATGTAGCCAGATCAACCCCATCACACGCTTTAATTTTCATTCCCTTTTCCTTTTTTTTTGTGTCTTTTTTTAGATCACTCGTGACGTAATTTGTGCAGAAGAACCAACCACCCCCCATCTGTTTGAAAGATGATTCCTAACTTCATCTTCTGATTCAGCATAACTGTACTGAAAATAGCTTTTCTTTTTTTCTTTCCTTGACTTAAATGAATGATGCTCTAAATAAGCAAACTTTTGGACATGCCAAAGTGAACACGTGCTGCTACAATGTGTTGTTCTGATTGCTAACATCAATTGAACTGTGTTTTCAAGCACCAATGGATCGAATTGCCTAAAAATAGGTTGCTCAGAAATTTCTTTCTCCGTTTGTGCAACATGTTAGTCACATCTAGTGCTATATTCATACATGCCATGTTATTTTTTCATTGTTTTCGTCACATCAGTTAATTCATCTCACTATGAACACAAAGAAGTTACATAAGTACAATTCCTGTGAGTGTCTAAGAGATGTGCCTTTTTTCTGCAAAATCATTCAGGTGTCCTTATTCAATAATTTAGCCCTATGAAATAGATGGTGTATGACACAGTACAGTGGCTTCTATGGCTATATATATAGGGCTTAATCGTGGTTATTTGTCTCTCTTTTTTATAATAGAAATTAAGTTCCATTCATGACACCCCACCACATTCTCTTTTTCAAAATCCAGAAAATAAAAAAAAAATGAAGGTACACTCAGCATGCACATTGTATCAATTTATTCTTGCCCATGATTGGTATCTATAATTTGGTCTAAGATTACATCCTATCATCCAAATCTGATTCATCAGCAGCTCTGGTGGACTTGGTTTATGAATAAACAAAACAACAAAGAAAAAGCTAAAGGCAATGGAGCTACTAGGCTCAAAAACCGACAGAACACAAACAAAAGGGAAAAAAAAAAATTAACTGGGTTGTGAAACGGTCCATGGTTATAAGCATTTTCTATCCAAACACTGCTTTTACTTTTGCTTTTTAAAAGCTAAAGATGACACCAAAGTAGTGTGTATGTATGTATGCTTGTGTGGGAGAAAAGAAGAGAGGGGAAAGAGAAGAGAAGAGGACATAGGATGCTGCTACACTGTTACCTCTGAGCTCTTAACATTACAACACATAACACTTCTCACACGCACTCTTTCTCTTTCTCTCTCTCTCTCTCTCTTTCTCTCTCACCATCTGCTACTTCATATTCAGCACAACTCTATGATATTGCTATTATTCCAACTGCACTTCCTTAACTTGTAAGCCAGTTATCCCAAAAATGGGAACTTCAACTCTTGGCCTTGTACTTGTACCACTCCTTTTGTGCTTTGCTTCTGTTTTCTCTCTTCCCATGTCTCTGAGAAGGCAAGCCTCTATCTTGGTCTCCCTCAAACAAGATTTTGAGGCAAACACTGATTCTCTCAGAAGCTGGGACATGACTAATAGTGTGTCCCTTTGCACTTGGGAGGGCATTGAGTGTGACCAAAAGAATAGGTCAGTGGTGTCATTGGACATAACCAACTTCAACCTTTCTGGCACACTTTCACCTTCCATCACAGGACTCAGGAGCCTTGAGAGTGTTTCACTTGCTGGGAATGGCTTCTCAGGAGGGTTCCCTAGTGATATTCACAAGCTGGCGGGGCTGAGATTCCTCAACATATCTGCCAATAAGTTCAGTGGAGACATGAATTGGGAGTTCTCTATGTTGAAAGAGCTTGAGGTGCTTGATGCTTATGACAACGAGTTCAACTGCTCCCTCCCTCTTGGTGTCAGTCAGCTCCCCAAGCTCAATACCTTGAATTTTGGCGGGAATTTTTTCTATGGTGAGATCCCTCCAAGCTATGGAGACATGGTTCAGCTCAACTTTCTGTCTCTTGCCGGAAATGATTTGAGGGGTGTCATACCATCTGAGCTTGGGAATCTCACTAACCTGACACAGCTTTTCTTGGGATACTACAATCAGTTTGATGGTGGAATCCCTCCTGAGTTTGGTAAGTTGGTTAATTTGACTCATCTTGACCTTGCAAGCTGTGGTTTGACAGGTCCAATTCCGGCTGAGTTGGGAAATCTCAGCAAATTAGACACTCTGTATTTGCAAACTAACCAGCTCAGTGGCTCAATCCCTCCCCAACTAGGCAACATGAGTGGCATGAAGTGTCTTGATCTGTCAAACAATGAGCTAACAGGAGACATCCCCAATGAGTTTTCAGGCCTTCACCAACTCACCCTCTTGAACTTGTTCATCAACAGGTTGCATGGTGAAATTCCACCTTTCATTGCCGAGCTACCTAACTTGGAAGTGCTGAAGCTTTGGCAGAACAACTTCACAGGGGCAATTCCCCCAAGCCTTGGCCAAAATGGTAAACTGGTTGAGCTTGACCTGTCAACAAACAAGCTCACTGGATTGGTGCCTAAATCTCTTTGCCTTGGGAGGAGGCTGAGGATTTTGATCCTGCTCAACAATTTTCTCTTTGGATCTTTGCCGGCTGATATTGGCCAATGCTACACACTACAGAGAGTTCGTTTGGGACAGAACTATTTGACAGGGTCAATACCAAATGGTTTTCTGCACTTGCCTGAGTTAGATCTTTTAGAATTGCAGAACAATTACCTCAGTGGTTGGCTTCCACAAGAGACAAACACTGCACCCTCTAAACTTGGACAGTTGAATCTATCAAACAATCGCCTAAGTGGGTCTCTACCAACCTCTATTGGAAACTTTCCCAACTTGCAAATTCTACTGCTTCACGGAAATAGACTCTCAGGAGAAATCCCTCCAGATATAGGGAGATTAAAAAATATCCTCAAGTTGGATTTAAGTGTCAACAACTTCTCAGGCACCATTCCTCCAGAGATAGGTAACTGTTTGTTGCTCACCTATTTAGATTTGAGCCAAAACCAACTATCAGGCCCTATCCCAGTTCAGCTTTCTCAGATTCACATAATGAACTATCTCAATGTCTCATGGAACCACCTAAACCAAAATCTTCCCAAGGAACTTGGGGCCATGAAGGGCTTGACTTCAGCAGATTTTTCTCACAATGACTTCTCTGGTTCAATACCTGAGGAGGGGCAATTTTCAGTGTTTAACTCTACATCCTTTATTGGGAATCCTCGACTCTGTGGATATGAGGCCAATCCATGTAAACATTCTTCAAGTTCTATATTGGAGTCCCAAGACAGTAGCAGCGCTAAGCCTGGTGTTCCTGGGAAGTATAAGCTTGTTTTTGCAGTGGCACTGTTGGCCTGTTCGTTAGCATTTGCAACCTTGGCCTTTATCAAGAGCAGGAAGCAAAGGAGGCACTCCAATTCATGGAAACTCACAACATTTCAGAAACTGGAATATGGGAGTGAAGACATCATAGGATGCATAAAGGAAAGCAATGTCATAGGAAGAGGTGGAGCTGGTGTTGTGTACCATGGAACCATGCCAAATGGAGAGCAAGTAGCTGTGAAGAAGCTGTTGGGAATCAACAAAGGATGTTCTCGTGATAATGGTCTCTCTGCAGAAATAAGGACACTAGGCAGAATCAGGCACAGGTACATTGTGAGGTTGCTGGCATTTTGCTCAAATAGAGAGACCAATTTGCTTGTTTATGAGTACATGCCAAATGGAAGCTTGGGAGAGGTCTTGCATGGGAAAAGAGGAGAGTTTCTCAAGTGGGATACCAGGCTGAAAATAGCAACAGAAGCTGCAAAAGGACTTTGCTATTTGCACCATGATTGTTCCCCTCTAATAATCCACAGAGATGTGAAGTCAAACAACATATTATTGAACTCTGAATTTGAGGCTCATGTTGCAGATTTTGGACTTGCCAAGTTCTTGCAAGATACTGGGACATCAGAGTGCATGTCATCTATTGCTGGTTCTTATGGTTACATAGCTCCAGGTACTTAATTTTAACATTCAAACATATTAATCATTTAGTCTGCAAAATCATATCTACTTCAAGTATATTCACATTGGCTACTCAAATACTACACAGTAAATTCAAGTTTATGAGACACTGTTGCTCATAATCTTCCCAGAAAAGGTTAGGGACAGAGGATATCATTGTTTAGATCATTGATTTGACCAAGTGGAATGATTAAGATCAAGATATTCTTTTTATATACAACATCTTGAACTTAGAACTGCGTGTGAATTATTTAAACTTCTCAATGCTAGGAAGACCGTTAATGAGGTGAATGGACATCAACAAAGATGATTATATAACAATCAAATAAATATTCATAGGAAAACAAGTCAAAGAAAATGGAATTACCATAATTTTCTGTTTGTTTTTTTAAGCACAAAAAATGTTTTATCTCTTTTACTGTTTTATGACTTTAGCATTTACTTGCTACTTTCTGGGACCACCATGTCCCACTTGTACGTGAATTTCTAGATTGGCCGAAGGCTCCACTAATACAAAGGGAGATTCTTTCAATCTTTAATCTTTTGCTTTCTTTCTCACCTTAACTGGGTTTGTGCTTTTGCATGCATTGAAACCATAAACCAGGATTCAAACCAAAGCAAATCACAGCCATTCTTTTTTTACTAACACCCTTTTATAATATCTATAACAGCCACCAAAAATGCACATTAACCAAAAGCATATGTCTCGTTCATCAAGGCTCCAGATTGAGATCAAAGATTTACTTTCTCAAGACCCCAGAAAAAGAAATTTGAACAATTTACCTTGTGTTCCCACAGATTTAATTTGTTAACTCGAAATTGAAAGTATATAGTTCTTCCCTAGTTTGACTCCAAAACTGTTAATGAGCCTGTCTTTTTCATCATCATCATAACCATTATCATTACCCTCATCATGAGCATCATTATGGCCCATTACATACTGCTACACTTTTTCCCCAGTCTGACATTTATTGTACTGTCATACATAGGCATGGCCACTTTAACTTTTGAGTTAAAAATGTGGAAAAAGAAACTATTTTGGTGTACTGATTTTGATTTACATGACAGAATATGCGTACACGTTGAAAGTTGATGAGAAAAGTGATGTGTACAGCTTTGGAGTGGTGTTGCTAGAACTACTAACTGGTAGAAAGCCAGTAGGGAATTTTGGAGAAGAAGGAGTAGACATTGTTCAATGGACCAAGTTGCAAACAAATTGGAGCAAAGAGAAAGTGGTGAAGATTGTTGATGAAAGGCTATGTCACATTCCCTTAGAAGAAGCAAAGCAGGTATACTTTGTGGCCATGTTATGTGTTCAGGAACAAAGCGTGGAGCGACCAACCATGAGAGAAGTGGTTGAAATGCTTGCACAAGCAAAGCAACCAAACACATTCCAAAAGCAGTGATCTACTACTACCAAAGAAGCAAAGCAAAAGTTAAAGAAGAAATAAAGAAAAAGCTGAGTCTATGCATGTGTCTTGCATGTGTTAATGCTGTCGGTTGGTGGTGATGTCAATTTTCCTAACTAGTTTGTGATTTCAGTTTTAAAGGTTCTTTTTTTTTTCTTCTTCTCTTAATTAACACTTAGTTGTGGGAACATGGGACTTGCAAATGTTGTAGGAATACTGCAGAATTTAGTATAGTTGGAGAATGATGGTAAAGGGGAAAGAGAAGCAATGTTGATAATGTGACAGGAGTATGTACAATACATGGGGATTGGAGTTAGGGTTCTTGCATCTCTTTTGCTACTTACTTCCTTATAATATTCCATCAATTATCTATCATCTGCATAACCAAACCTAGGAGATGTCAAATCAAAGTACATTTTGCTTTCTCCTCTGTTTCTCTGTTTCTGGTGGGGTATGCTCACCCACACAAATACAATTTTCTTACAATTTTATACTTCTTTCTATAAAATTACTATAAATTACTATGTTTATGTTTAAATTTGAAGGCAAAATTACTGAGAAATATCTTTTATACATGAAAAAAAAAATAGAAATTACGATCTCAGAGCACCTTTTAAAACCTGGAATCATTGCGCTTTTTTAATTAAGAAATGTATGTGAGAGTTGTCTGGTTTTAATTGATAATCTGAGTGCAAAGTGGTCATAGGAATAAAAAATGTTCTATACGTGATGATTAAGAGCATACGTAATCATTTGTAGTGAGTAGTTAAAGTTAGTTATTCTGATAATCACTCTCTTTTCTCTCTCTCTCTTTCATTACTGCTCCATGGTTCAGGTTGCTTTGGTGTGCTTTAATGGCGGTCTGCCACTGATTCTGACAAATCTTCATCGCCATCACACTCTTCACTAGAACAAGAATTTTCTATTAGTAATAAAACAATATAATATTAGTTTTATAATCAATACTTTCAATAACTAAATGACTTTTTAATTCACTATATGATTAAAGAGAAAGTAAATAGTATTGAATCAGTGTGGATGAAGCTTTAAAATAAACATTGTGGGTAAAAAATATTATCCATAACAACTTTTAAAACTGGTCAAACATGGATAAATTGTTAGTATATTATAAAATAGTTTAGTGATTTTATATATGTATACTTAATTATTTTCATAACAAATGTTTAATTATAAATAGATTTTTATCACAAAATGTTTATGTATAAATAAATTTTTATTAAAATGTTCAATTCTAAATAGATATTTTATATTAAATTTTATTTTACAAAAATTATCCTTTTTATGATATTTTTCTAAAGTATTTTCTTGCCTTTTCTCTATAAACTCACATGACATATATTTTCATTTATAATCTATTGTACATCTATATACAGAAAGAAACACAGAAAGAATTCTCTTGTGTCCCAGATTTATTTTTTTTAAATTTAATTCTTTAATTTTTTTAAATTAAAATAATCATTTTGTCGATATTAATGTAAATACAAATACACGATAATCTCAATTTCATGTATAGACATTTTTTAAATATATATAATTTTATATTATTAGATGATGATATTGAATTATGTACAAATTAAAACTATATTTATTAAAAATAAAGTAAAATGAAAACAGATAAAAAAGAAAAATAATTGTTAATGAATGAAAAAAAATATATTATTAAAATAATTTGATAGAAAACATGTAATAGTAATTATTATTTTTAAAAAATAAATAAACATTGTAAATGGTAAAATAAGAATAATAAAAATAAAAATTTATAGGTAATTATAAAAAAAGAGAATCTTTATAAATTATATTTTAAATAACTATTTATTTAATTTTAATCATATTTTTTAAAGAAAAAATAAAGAAAATTATAAAATTAATTTATATTTAATTTTATAATCATAATCTATAACAATATATCTATAACAATATATAAAGGGAATTCTCCTTTTTGTGTCCACATTTTAAAATACCAATTTTACCCTTTAAATATACTAATTTATTAAATTTTTAAAAATTGATCGTTACTCTTACAAGCTTTTTATAAATTTGGCTATCTATGCTTCTTCTTTTCTTCTTTATTTATCAATGGTTATTCTTTCATTTATTCTGATATATTTCAATCTATTTTAAATAAATATAATTTTAGTTTATATAACAACTTAATAATATTACAATATTATCACCTACTAATATAATATCACATATTTAAAAAATCATACACACAGCGATAGCGCCTGTTTATGCTAGTAACAATAAAGGGGATTCATCTTTTTGTGTCCACATTTCATAATATCCGTTTTACCCATAGTTATTTTTCTATAACAATAAAGGAGATTTCTCTTTTTGTGTCCACATTTCATAATACCCGTTTTACCCTTAGTTATTTTAAAAAATAATTATTTTATAAATAATTTACTTTTAATCATTTTTCTACAAATCTTTCTTTTTACATATCTTATTTTTTTAATTTTATATTTAACAATTATTTTAAAAATTATATATTTGTTATTGATCTTAAATCTCTTTAAAATTAAAAAATGCGAATACACAAACGCGACAACGCCTATCTGTTCACTAGTGATAAAAATAATAATATTTTTTATTTTTATTATCATAAAAGAAATAAACACATGTACATGAAAGACATATATTTTAATAATAATCTATAACTATACATAAAGAGATATCCTCTTTTGTGTTCATTTTTTTTTCCAGTTTTATCCTTAATTATTATTTTAAAAATTAATTATTTTATAAATAATTTATCTTTTACCATTATTCTAAACACCTATTTTGTCTTTATCAATTATTTTAAAAAAAGTATGTACATATTTTATTTTTCTAATAACTTATTATTTTAAAAATAATAATTTTATAAATAATTTACCTTCAACTATTATCCTAAAAATCTCTTTTTTTTAACAATTATTTTATTTAATAATTATTTTAACAATTAATTACATATTCTGAAAATAAAAATTATTAATTTGAACTCAAATTTTTATAAAAATTAAACACACAATATTAATAATAACAAATAGATTTATATATTTAGTAGTTTACTGAATTGGTTATTATTACTTAAAATTAAATTAAAATTATTCTAAAACAATATAAAAAATTTTGATGCCAATAGAAAACAATAACAATTTAATTTAATAATTCTTAAAACATTTAAATTTAAATTAAAAATGTTTGTTGTAATATTTTTTGGTGAAAAAAATAAAGATTGAATATTTATGCTTAAAATATGTAATGATTTTATAAATAAAAAATAAAAGGGAATAATTACGAAAGTCTAATTATTAATATTAAATAATTAGTATATGCTGATTTACCTTCTACTCAATCAACAAGTAATATCATTGAGACGTGAAATTCTGTGATTGTTTATGAGGTCAGATTAAAAGATTAAAAAAAACGTAAATCTATAATTATATTATATTAATAGGTAATAGTATTGTAATATTATTAAGAATAACCATTGATAAATAAAGAAGAAAAGAAGAAGTAGAGATAATCTAATTTATAAAAAACTTTTAAGAATAACGGTCAATTTTTAAATTTTAATAAATTATTATATTTAAAGGGTAAAATTGATATTTTGAAATGTGGAGAAAACTTTTAAGAATAACGGTCAATTTTTTAAAATTTAATAAATTATTATATTTAAAGGGTAAAATTGATATTTTGAAATGTAGACACAAAAGAGAGAATCTTTTTATATATTGTTATAGATTTAAAGGGTAAAATTGATATTTTGAAATGTGGAATTTTTTTTTAAGAATAACAGTCAATTTTTAAAAATTTAATAAATTATTATATTTAAAGGGTAAAATTAATATTTTGAAATGTAGACACAAAAAATAGAATCCCCTTTATATATTGTTATAGATTTAAAGGGTAAAATTGATATTTTGAATTGTGGAAATGTTTTTTAAGAATAATGGTCAATTTTTAAAAATTTAATAAATTATTATATTTAAAAGGTAAAATTGATATTTTGAAATGTGAACACAAAAAAAATTTAATAAATTATTATATTTAAGAATCCCCTTTATATATTGTTATAGATAATAAAAAAAATTCTATCTTATATTTTCACATTTAATTTTTTTCAATTTTACATTTAGAATCTATTTTTAAATTAATTATATATTCTGAAAATATATATCATTGATTTTAACTTAAATTTTTATAAAAAAAATCAAACACACATATATTATTTTTGCTAATACATAAAAAATTTATTAATTACTTTTCATTAGTTTACTATTTACATTATAATTATTTATTTATCTTTTAAAAATTAACAATTCTTTTACATATTTTTTATGAAACTACTTTTATAATTTTTTTTACTTTATTTTTAATAAATATAAATTTATTTTGTATATTATCTTAGTAATATCATAAAATATAATATTATATATATATATATATTAAAAAAAGCGTATACACGTCCGCTTACGCTGGTAAATAAAAGTTTTACAACTTTTTCCCACACATTATTATTGATATAATATTTTTTTTCCTTGTGTCTCTTCGAAGTAGTAAAAAACTGCTAACAAAAATATTCTCTCGTCTTTCGTCTGCACACAATAGTTAAAACCCAGTCGATTTGTAGTATTAGTCGAGATCGGAAGTTACCACCCGCCATCAACGCCGCCCCGGCGAAGCTCTCCGCCGCCGCTCCATCATTCCGTTTCCGGCGTGTCCTTATCGGAGGAGGAGTGCGCACTGTCACTCGTCTCGGCCCCTTCCGCTCTACCACGTGGAAAGGTGAGAGGTGCTTTCTCTTGCTTGCATCATCGACGCATGGATTCGCTCATTTTATAGTGATTGGGTTTCCGAATAAGTATCGGGGAGTGAAAATTTGCAGTGTCGTGCGAATTTACGATCTTACTCGCAATTTTAACAACATTGCAAGCGACACTCCTCTGCATAATACCAAAAGGTTTTTTAACTGCCCACAGACAGTTGTTGCTTCTGATTTTGGATGGTGTATTTCATATTTGAAACTGTGCTTGTGATTTTAGATTCTGTTTATATTTTTTGGGTTTGTCCTTCTGATACAAATGCTGCTATTGATTTTTAGACTAGGCTTCTGATTTTGGTTTTCCACAATTGAAATTTTGTACTTTTGTTATCTCGATTTTCTTGTCTTGGTTATATTTTTTATATTCAGAAGAACTTGTTTTTATAAGCAAACGCATTGGAGTTATTCTAAAAGGGATTCTTATTTTGGAGTTATTCTATAAAACCGCGGATAACTTTTGTTTTATTTTAACTTTTGCTTTCTTATTGCCCATAGTTACTAATTGATGTGAGTTTGTTTGTGATGCATATTTAGGCAAAGTTCTTGATACATAGAGCTGTCGTGAAGATTGTAATTTTGTTGTTTCATTCGACCCCAATCAGCTTTGCCTGTTCCTGACCTCAACTTTTCAACCTCGCCAACAGTATCAACTACTATAATAGATTTCTGTTTACATTTAGTTTTTCCATGGAAGCTCAACGGATTATTTCCATATTTTGTCCAAAATCATCACTAACTCCATCAATTCCAATGGTGAAGCAACCGTTCTCTTTAAATTTCGCTCCTCTAGACTCTTTATCGTCATACCCTTTTCTCCGGTCTCAGACCTTTGGCTTCCCTACTGAAGCTTTACATGCTACCAGCTTTGTGCACAAAGAAGTCTATTCTAGTTCTTGGAGAATATTGGGTAGTAAGAGTAGTAGTACTGTAGAACTAGAGGAGGACCGTGGGGTGAGGGCTCGGGTCACAGTGAGAAGGAAAAAGCTAGCAGTTTTCGTGTCTGGCGGAGGATCCAACTTTAGATCAATTCACGAGGCCTCTAAAAGGGGGTCTCTTCATGGAGATGTTACTGTATTGGTCACAGATAAAAGTGGTAATTCTCTATCTTAATATCATTTTACTATCATTTTTGCCCTTTTTGTGTCATCGTTCAGCTTCGCTAAATTCCTTGTTTTCTTAGAAGCGTATCTATCTCCTTCAATCTTTGCTTATAATAATCACTGGATAATTGGATTAGGATTGCGTGGCTGCTAAACTTCCTTGTCTTGTATGGGATGTTAGTTTGGATTTGGACTATTTTTTGATATCCCTTTTATTTTGAGCCTTGGTCTACTAAAATTTGTTTCTTGTGTCATATATTACCAGAGTGTGGAGGTGCAGAGTATGCAAAAAATAATGGTATCCCAGTTATATTGTTCCCTAAAGCAAAGGATGAACCTAAACGATTATCTCCAAGTGACCTTGTTGATACACTAAGGTCTGATGCTTCTTTAATTGGTTTCCTGCAATTGTATTTAACTTTTAGACTTCAGGGTCTTTATTGTTTTAATGAATCTGATGTGAGGATTCTTTGCAAAGCTGAAACACAAATAAAGAAACCAGTATAACTCAAATATGGCAAAATCTGTGAAAGGAGACAAAGGATGACTTTCAATCTGCCTCATGGAGTGGTTACATTGTTAACATATAATACATTTTTAACCAGGAAATTTGAGGTAGATTTTGTTCTTTTAGCTGGATACCTCAAACTGATACCAGTGGAATTGATCCGAGCTTATGAAAGATCTATATTCAACATTCATCCATCACTTCTTCCAGCTTTTGGAGGCAAGGGCTACTATGGCATGAAGGTTCATAAAGCAGTAATTGCTTCTGGAGCAAGGTATACTTCTCATGAAATATCTCAAGCACTTAAGTGAAACATTATTGTACCTGGTTCTTAATACTATTTCTGTGCTTCATTTTTCTGTGGTGGTCAGGTTTTCAGGTCCTACCATTCATTTTGTTGACGAACACTATGACACAGGGCGTATCCTTGCACAGCGTGTGGTCCCTGTGCTTGCTAATGATACTGCAGAAGAGTTGGCTGCAAGGGTTCTCAAAGAGGTAATGGCAGACTATATCATGTTAGACATAATATTCATAATATTTAGTTTATGTTTTAATTCGCTAAAACGAGATTATGCACTTGTAGGGTCATCATTTAGTTGATATTGTCTCTTTGTTTGTATAAGTGTCTTCCCCTCACCTATCAAAGGAATGAGAAATATCAATGTTTAGGTTTATCTTCTTTATAGCTTTCATTACTAGATTTTGGACTAGTTTAGTTATTTGCCTCCTATCAGTCAAGATGGACTCAATTGATTACTGTTTACTTACTTATTTTTTAAATCTAGGAGCATCAATTATATGTTGAGGTGGTGGAGGCTTTATGTGAAGATCGTATCATTTGGAGGGAAGATGGTGTTCCTCTCATCCAAAGCAGAGAAAACCCCAATGAGTTTCACTGATTATCATTTATATTGTATATGATACTCTTTTACATTTCTTTGAGTGCTGTAAAAGGTTTTTGTATGCTTAATCTTTGAGGAGGCTGAGCATTTTGATCCTGCTCAACAATTTTCTGTTTGGATCTTTGCCGGCTGATATTGGCCAATGCTACACACTACAGAGAGTTCGTTTGGAACAGAACTATTTGACAGGGTCAATACCAAATGGTTTTCTGCACTCACTTGCCTGAGTTAGATCTTTTAGAATTGCAGAACAATTACCTCAGTGGTTGGCTTCCACAAGAGACAAACACTGCACCCTCTAAACTTGGACAGTTGAATCTATCAAACAATCGCCTAAGTGGGTCTCTACCAACCTCTATTGGAAACTTTCCCAACTTGCAAATTCTACTGCTTCACGGAAATAGACTCTCAGGAGAAATCCCTCCAGATATAGGGAGATTAAAAAATATCCTCAAGTTGGATTTAAGTGTCAACAACTTCTCAGGCACCATTCCTCCAGAGATAGGTAACTGTTTGTTGCTCACCTATTTAGATTTGAGCCAAAACCAACTATCAGGCCCTATCCCAGTTCAGCTTTCTCAGATTCACATAATGAACTATCTCAATGTCTCATGGAACCACCTAAACCAAAATCTTCCCAAGGAACTTGGGGCCATGAAGGGCTTGACTTCAGCAGATTTTTCTCACAATGACTTCTCTGGTTCAATACCTGAGGAGGGGCAATTTTCAGTGTTTAACTCTACATCCTTTATTGGGAATCCTCGACTCTGTGGATATGAGGCCAATCCATGTAAACATTCTTTATATAAATTAAGATACAGGAAAAAATTAATGAAGAATTTTACATCGTTTAAATACTATTTTAGTGTGTAATTATTTATGGGATGGACTCGCTTTAACCAATTCAATAAAGTTTTATAGATAAAGTATACTTAAATCTGAGATGATATTATTTAGTAAAACATGTTTAATAAATATCTTTTTGAAAAACTTCTATTCAAAAAGCAATTAAGATAGAAAAAAGTAAATAAATAGGCAAACTCAATACTTTTTTGTTTCACATGTTCGTGTATTTATTCGGATAAGTATTTTTCTATTAAAATTATATGAAATACATATTTGTTTTAGTAATCCTCTCCATCTTTTATATGCAGTTGATATAAAAGTCTTACAATTAGTATATAAATAAATAAAACCGAAGCTTTTTATCTCTAATTATTATTAAATGAACTTTTAAATTGAATATTGTTATATAAGTAAGATCATTGGAGGATAAATTATAATTATCATGCTTTGACTAATTGATTTATGTTGTAATCATTTATATTGTAAAACAATTAATATATTTAGTGATATTTTTAGTTTATATATATCGGCTAAGACTAAATTAAAAATACATTTTGAAGAATATAAAATATTTCATGACATTATGAAAACACTTTTTAGTGTCCGCATAAGTTATTTGCCCAGTGATATATATTTACATATTTTTATAAAGGTTTAAATAGTATTTTGGTTCAGTTTGTTCAATTTTATCTTTTTCTTTTTTTTGCATTTAATTTGATCTCTATTTTGCAAATTTGTGTTCAATTTGGTCATTTTTCTTTACACTGTTTAAACTGATAACACTGGAGATGTTGTATAAGGTGACATTATTTGTCTTACTTTGATAGTTTATGGATACATGAATGACACAATAACATCAACAATGTCATTACTCATAAATCTTTCAGTTACAAAATAAATATGCTATATTAATCTAATTTTCTAGTTAAGACAACTCCAAAATTGTCTACCAACATTATTTGAAGTTCTTGTCATTCTTAACATTGTCATCTCTCCATAAGTATAAATGGGGTTAATCTCATTCTCCTTGAACTACCACCATGTGAAGAACGACACATTTGTTGTCCCCCCAACTATTATAGCCTGACGATGAAGATTGGTAACTAGCCATACCTAACAAAATTTAACCAACAAACACAATCACTTCAAATATTGTTTCATCTTTTATCTTCAATTTGATTTCAAAATACAATAAAGGTTCCAACAATTACATTCATTAACGGGTCACGGTGTCAACCTGTATAATATTCCGTTATCAATTTACAAGAAAATGACCAAATTAAACATAATTTTGCAAAATATAAACAAAATTGAATGCGAAAAAAAATAGACCAAATTAAATTAAACAAAAAAACAGGAGGAAAATAATATTTAACCTATTATAAATAACGTGAAAGAAATAACATGGGATAATACAATCATTTACTCTTTTTATGTCTTATTATCCAACCTTAAAAATAAGAATGGAAGAATAACCAGAAAGAATAACATTAAGTTTTATTTGTTTTTTTTTTTCAAATATAAGGCCATATTGAATCAGATGCAAAGAAAATAAAAATATTAAATTATTGCTACAATTTTAATAATAAAAAATGTTAGTAAACTTTGTTTTAAATTTCTTAATAAGATTCAACTTGACTGAGTGTTATTAAATAGTTAATAATTATTTGATCAAAATATTTAAATATTTCACTCATTGCATTTGCCCCGAAAATTTCCTATTTTTTCTACATGAAATCATTTACGAATAATTAAATTAATTTTGTAATAATTAAAAATTATGTGCACTGTCAATGTCAACTTTGCACCTTAATACTTTTATGGACTAAGTGAAATGAATTCTAGAACACTATCATTAATTTGATCAATTGTTATAATAGTTTTAGATTACAAAATATACATCATTCTTGTATTTGTGCATAAAATTAATACATATATGGTTTTCATACTTTGTTATTAAAAGGTTTTGTAGAATATGAATAGAAAGTGACTATACTTTTTACCATTCTGTGTATGCAAAGTATATATTTTGGAAATTCATTCAACTTTTGCACTTACATATTTAAACAAGTGAAATTGAGATATATGCTTTCAAAAATGACAATTATATGATCTTCAAATATTGTTATTATAAAAATTTGTATACAATAGAAAGTAGTTATGATATTTTACCATTTTGAATAATAAAAGATCTATTTTGAAAATTCATTCAACTTGGTTGCACTTATATATATCTAAACAAACACATTATTTTGTGATAGTTAATATAGTTAACAATAATACCAAATATATGGTGCATTAGTTATTACATGAATAATCTCAAAACTACTTCCTCTTAAATTAATTAGTTGATTTTTGTGTGAAATCTTCTTAGAAAAAGTCTCTATCTAAAAATGGAATAAATATTATGATATTATGATTTAGCTTTACAATATACTTCATCACTATGATATATCTTTTAATATTAGTGTGTGTGTGTGTGATATTTTAGGAAATAAACTCAAAACGAAAAATTATTGTAAATTTACAAAATTAGTATTTACTATAAAGGTCAACATTTTTATTTGTAAGATATACATTTATTCTTATATAATTAAATGATGCAACAAATAATCTAAATTATACTATAATTAATTTTTTAAAATTATTAATTTTCCTTGATATTTATATCAATGTTTTTTACAATAATATAATGATGTTTTTATTTATTGATATATTATTTTAAATAACATTAAATTTATTTAGATCTAAGAAAAATAACAAACAAAAAAGAGTACATAACTTTTAAAGAATAAAATATTAAGAAAATATAGGAATAAGCAAAAAATATATTGATTTTTAATGATTAGAAAATAATTGTTTAGATTGATTTTATTAAAATTATTAAACAATAAATGATAATGGTGACTATTAGTTCAATTGATTTATATTATAATAATAACTACCGAAAGCACGTTGAAAACACATGCATTATCTGATTTCTTTTGTGATAATAAATAGTAATAAAATATTATTATTGAATATTAATAATTTTTATAAATATAAATAGTTTTTATTTATTTTTCAAGTAATTTTATATATAAAAAATTAAACTTAAAATATTATAAAATTAAAAATTTAAAGGGATAAAATTAATAAATAATTATTTTAATTTAAAAAATTTATTTTAAATGAAAAAATAAAAAATAAACATTGATAGCAAAAAAGTCTATAGATAATAATAATATATTGTGAATTGGTTTTTTATTTAGTAATATTTTGACCTAAAACTAAATTAAAAATATTTATAAAGGAATATAAATCTTATTTTATGAGACTTATAACAATTTAATAATTCTTAAAAATATTGTTGTAATTTTTTTGGTGATACATTCTTATTAGAATAAAAATTTATTCTTTAGAATATTTCATGATTTTATATATAAAAGTAAAAAGAGAATTATTAATTTAAAATAAACAGTGTAGGCTTATTTACCTCAACCGTTACCTTCAATCAATAAGCCATGCTATTGACACATGGAATAATATGATTGGCTGAATACCATGAAGTCAAATTAAAATAAAAAGCGTAAATAAATAATAAAAATATTACAAATTTTTCCCTCACATTATTATTAATATATCCTTTTCTTTTCTCCGTGTGTCTCTCTCTTAGAGGAAAAAAAAGGGCTAACAAAAAGACTCTCTCGTCTTTCATCTGCACACCATCGTCGTTTAATCCCAATCGCTTTGTCGTTTTACTCTCTAAATCGGAAGTTACCACCCGCCGCCGACGCCGCCCCCGGCGAATCCCTCCGCCGCCGCTCCATCAATCGAATCTCGCTCTGTCGCGATTCCTCCAACACCAACCGATTCCCTTGTTCTTTTTCTTTTGTTTCTTTTCCTTTGATATTCGAAGCCGGCGATTCCGTTTCCGGCGTGTCCTTATCGGAGGAGGAGTGCGCACGATTATTAACCTGCGCAGTGTCGCTCGTCGCGGTTCCTTCCGCTCGAACCAAATTGCCGGAACTCCCTTCCGCTCTACCAGGTGGAAAGGTGAGAGTCGCTTGCTCTTGCTTGCATCATCGACGAATGGATTCGGTCATTGTATAGTGATTGGGTTTCGGAATAAGGGTTCCGATTTCGGATTTAGGTAGTTTTTTGTTTATGAGGTTGCGTTCTCCAAGCCTTAAGGGTTTTAGCGACGAGCTTCGTGGAGTTTGCTTCTCGATCCGTAGCTTTCCCCCTTTCGATTCGGTTATGCCGTTTCTTTTTGGAGATTAACTTGTTTTTGATTCTGTGATGATCATTTTGTGCATTGAACGGTGTTGAAATTCGATTCTGGCAAAATACGAGTCTTAACGGTATTCAGTTTTGACCGTTACACTAGACACTCATTTTGAAGCAGTGCTTTCACTCCTTGATCAATGTGGTTCGTCCGCGAACTTATAATAATGCATATAGGACTGTTTTTAACCTAGAATTTGAAGTTTGAATCGAATTTACCTCACCTGGGTCAAGTTCCACTTGAATTCAACCCGAAACGAGGTTTTCTTTTTCATTTCAATTTGCCCATCACTTGATTGCTAGAAAATCTGTGGAACTATTGACATGTGAATTTTAACTCGCTAGTTAACGAGTGTTCTGTGAAGGAATTGCAACTCTATGGAGTCACCCCTGGATGAACACCTGAACCTAACTTGACTACTTAAGAGCTAAAGCATGCTTGGTGTTTCTATCAGCATGTATTTGTAAAAGTCTTTTAGAAGATGTAAACTGGTCCTACTATTTTCCTCTACGTCCTTTTTTTTATCATGTTGGATTGTTGTAATACGGGCTTTCTATTTTGTTATTATTTCAACTTGCATTCTTCCGTAGTATATTTATATTATGCCTTCGCAGACCATCATTAGGTTCCTTCTGACCATAAATCGTTTTCTCTGTTGTGCAGGTTTTGTGGAGTCAGAAGATAACTGAAGGAGCACGTGTTATTCTTTTTTTTTATTATGATTAATCACACTTACAGTGAGGAGACTGAAGTACAGATAATTGTAGGTTAGTCATATGTTATAGGATGGCTTTCTTCAGGAACTTTACAAATGATACAGTCTCACATGGTGTCTTGGAAGATAAAACCCAAGGACAGAATGCAAATAGAACTCATAGATCAGTAGGTAATGAGTGTACCGATGCAACTTCTAGTGAGAAAGAATTTGATATGAACATGGAGGCACAGTATGAGAGTGAGGGCGAACCTAATGGTTCCGGGAGACTGCAAACTGAGGCAACAACTGATGACGGAGATGCTGTGAAAGACTCAAATTTGCAGACTGCTGGTAGTAAAACAGCTACAATGGGAAGGTGGGGTTCAACATTTTGGAAGGACTGTGGGCAAATGGGCCCTCAAAATGGTTCTGAATCTGGGCAGGAATCAAAAAGTGGATCAGATTATAGAAATGCTGATGGGTCTGAAGATAATTCATTGGATGGAAGAGCAGAAAGATTAGACTCAGATGATGATGATGGACAAAAGGAGGCAGGAAAAGGGCCAAGAGGTCTCTCAGATGTTCCTGCTGAAGAGATGTTGTCAGATGAGTATTATGAGCAGGATGGGGAAGAGCAAAGTGATTCACTGCACTATGGTGGTATCAAAAAGCCCTCTGAATCAAATTCATGGCCACAACGGATGTCAACCACTGCAAATAGAACTTTGCATAGGAATTCAAGGTTTTCAGATGATGCTGAAGATGATGACGATGATGATGGAGATAATGATAACGATGGTGATGATGCTGATTATGAAGAGGAGGATGAAGCAGATGGTGTGTTAAACATTCTCTTCAGTGTGGAATACTATTTTAAATTAGCCAATTTATGGCTCTTGTTATCTAGTTCTAATCAGTGATGAACTTCTGTGATTTTTTTAATGTTAACATCTTGCAGAAGATGACCCTGATGATGCAGACTTTGAGCCTGCCACAACTGGTCATGCTGGAAATAAGGTAATTTATGTGTGGTTGTTGTTGCAATTTATGTAGTAAGGGGTTGCATAAGTCTATTAGAAGCTAAATTTTTCTTTACTGTTAGTTTTGAAGTTAATGTGTCTGGTGGATGTTTCTGAATATCAAATGCTTTAACTGTTACACAGGATAAAGATTGGGAAGGTGAAGGCTCGGATGAAGATGATGACAGTGATGAAAATATAGCTGTCTCAGATGATGATGAATCTTTCTATGCAAAAAGGCCTAAAGGAAGGCAACGAGGTAAGATTGGACAAAACATAAAATCTACCAGAGATCGCAAAGCGTATGCTGCATCTGGTCGGCAAAGAAGACTTAAATCATCTTTTGAGGACAATGAGTCAACAACAGAGGACTCTGACAATAACAGTGATGAGGATTTCAAAAGCTCAAAAAAGCGGGGTGTTCATGCTCGTAAAAATAATGGTCGTTCTTCTTCAGCTACTGGTCTTTCCATGCGCAACAGTGAGGTTCGGACATCTAGTAGGACTGTTAGAAAGGTATCATATGTGGAAAGTGAAGAAAGTGAAGAAGTCGATGAAGGGAAAAAGAAAAAGACCCAAAAGGTACAATCTTTACTATACACATCTGAGCATGGTTTCTATCTCCTTCTCTTGGGGTGTCTGTAGTTTGGTGTAAATGCCTTGGGGTTTATTTATGTACTAAAATTCCGTTAATGTTGATTGTTACATATGTAAGACTCAGATAATCTTGTCACTTCGTATACTGTAAATTTCAAGGGCTGTTTTACTTGCATAGCAAATGACTACTGATTAGACACATTTTTTCTGATTTGAGTAAATAATTTTGGCTGCGTATTCTGAGGACGTTGTGGGTTTATTTAACAAGGATATGTTTTACATATATCTGACGACAAAACAAGATTTATTAGAAAGAAGACATGGAAATTACAGCTCCTTTAAACAACCATTTAGTAGATGTAGATCTAAGTAATCTATAGAGGAGCCAAAAGCACAATCCTAAATGAAATTAAGCTGCAAAGTAGTGAAACACCACTAAAGTTGCAAGTGTACATCAGTACATGAATGGGTTGCATAACCTGTACAGTCCCGCAGAATTTTCTCCTACTTTTAACCTTTCTCATTTTGAACCTGACTAAATAGAACTGTTCCAAATTAGGAAAGATCAACAACAACAAAACCTTATTCACTAGGCAAGTTTGGCTACAGATGGATACATAAACAACTACAAAAAAGTTATCCCAATAATTTTCGTATCTGTTACAAATATCTTCTGTCCACTTGCTCAGCCCTTGTCAGATGTTTGTTTTATCATTTTGGAGGGCTGGTGGCATTGCATTGTTCAGATTCATATGTTTTGAAGGAAGTTGAAGGTCTGATTGAATGCTGTTGAAATCAGAAAATAATGTATTTCTATTCATCAGTTTCAGTGTGATATGGAATGGAGTTAGGAAATGGAATTACATGTGTGATGAACTGGTGATTATGAATTTATCTCTTATTTTCCGTTTCTTTTAGTTTTCATTATTTTGGAATGAAATATCGTGCATAAGAGGTAGGATTATTTTATAAGGTGTTTTACTAAGGAAAATTGGTGCAAATCCAATGCTTGTTTTAAGTTGGCATTCAAAAAAAATTGTGAATTTTTAAGGATATAAGTAAGGAAGTGATATTTCTAAGTGGGGAATTGGAGAATGTATACTGGCTTGAAATATTGTGCATAAGAGGTAGGATTATTAAATTTATAGGGTGTTTTACTAAGGAGAATTGGTGCAAACCCTAAGCTTGTTTTAATTTGGCATTCAGAAAAATTGATGATTTTTTAAGGATATAGGTAAGGAAGTGAAACTTTTAAGTGGGGAATCAGAGAAGAATACTGGCTTGAAGAAAGCTTGTGAATTTGGATATTTTGTCTAAATAGAGTGGTATACAACCACTTACTTGGTGGAAGATCATTGGTGTTTGTTAGTAATTTGTGTCAGCTGTTTTATTCCTTACATTTGGTGTGGTGGTTGTGGAGAGACCTGAGGTATGAGGTTTTCCGATTGCTTGACAGGGTTTATTCCCAAGCGCAAAGATGGTAATTTCAGTAGCATTTGTTTTGACATTTGAGATTTCTCCAACCTCTCTTCTTCAAGGATAATAGTTTTGTTTGAGTATAGAATAGAGATATGCTGGATCTGTGTGATTTAATCTAGAAATGAGGATTTTTATTTATATGGGAAAGGCTTGTTTGGTGGGATTTTATTTAGTTTTGTTATTATGATACCTCCTATTGACTTAGCATGTGCTTATATTGTTTTTACTGATGTGATTCTTTGTGTTCTTCAGGAAGAAATTGATGAGGAAGATACTGATTCCATTGAAAAGGTGCTTTGGCATCAACCAAAGGGCACAGCTGAAGATGCCGAAAGGAATAACCGATCAACAGAGCCTGTTTTAATGAGTCACTTGTTTGATTCGGAAATTGATTGGAATGAGATGGAATTTTTGATAAAATGGAAAGGGCAATCACATTTGCACTGTCAATGGAAATCTTTTGCGGAGCTGCAAAACGTATGATATTTATTGTTATCGTTTATTATGAATTATATGAGTTATGCTGTCATTACTGTCTTTCTCTCTGTCTCTGTTTTTATCACAACAATCCTGCTTCCTATCATTTGATTATTTTAGTCTTCCATGTATTTTTGAGTTTTTTTTTTTTTTTTTAATTTCTT
>Ga0214542_1000818_pt1 | contig 59972 bp, 21 predicted proteins | sample CNSS1metaG_FD_160096 | JGI IMG/M metagenome (GOLD analysis project Ga0214542, IMG submission 160096) | Root nodule microbial communities from cowpea collected in UCLA plant growth center, Los Angeles, California, USA - CNSS1 | ecosystem: Host-associated > Plants > Roots > Nodule | place: USA...
CTCATTAGTCTGGATTTTTGGAACAAGTCTTCCCATCTACCAAAAAGACACAAAAATGGGGATTAGTGGTATAATTAGATCAATGTAACCCACAATGTATTTATTTACAAAAGTAAGGTAAAATTGATGATTAAGTAGGTTAAAAGCTTTGGAAGAGATGATTTTGCTAATGAAATATAGCTTGGATAATGGTAAAAATTAACATTATCAATTACAAGTAAGCGTACTACCAGGAACACTAAAATAAAGGACATAATTTGTAGATAATTAAGGGCATTGCACTTAAGTGAAAGAATTGAGCAAACGAGATTGTTGGGAGATTACATGTAGCAACAAGGGTTAAGGAGGTTTTCAAGCATAGTCAGACCTACCAAGGGTGTGGAAATAAAACTTGCCATGTTGTTACTTATAATTGCAAACCAATTTGCAAGATTGGACAATGAAGATCCCTACAATCATTTAACAACCTTCTATTAATTGTGTAGCACCATGGGAATATTAGGAAAGAATGAGAAGGTGGTTTTTCTCATATTTTTTTCCCTTTTTCCTTAATTGGAAAAGAAAAAATTTGGCTGCAATCTCAACCAAATCAAAGCTTGGTGAACTGGGAAGATGTGGAAAGGAAGTTCTTGAACAGATTTTTCCCACCATGGTACTAAGTTAGTAATTGCAACTTTTTCACAAGGAATAGATAAGTCCTTATGTGAAGCATGTGAGAGATACAAATCTCTTCTCAAAAAAGTGTCCAAACCATGGATTTGATGATTTTTTTAAATATAGAAAAGCTCTTATTATTGTGAAGTTAGATTTTAGTACAATACATTGAGATAAGAATATTAATATACTAATTTGTTTTGAAATTTAGGTAAAGTGATTTAATTTTTACTAATAAGATTTTCTTTTTTATTATTTTTTTGAATTGTTGTTAAAATAGAAATTTATAGTTGAAAAATTTTACTTTTGGCTTTATTGGATTTCTAAAATGGTTATGAAAAAGTTGAACTTATAAACATACTATATTTGGATAAGATGAATTAATATTTACATTTATTCAATAAATTGATTATTTAGATGTGTAAAGGGTAGATGATTGAGTTATTGGATATATATATATATATATATATATATATATATATATAATATTGTCAATATAAGTAAAATGAAATATTTTCTCAAAATATAAATTAGGTGATAAAATTCTAGACTTGGTTTTCGTGTAAATACTACATTTTTCATAAAAAAATTGAAATGCCTATTTAATGACTAATAAAATTGTTATTTCAGAATTTTAAAATTTTTATTTATACCAAAGAGTCTAAGTCTTCAAGTACACAAAGACCTTTGTTTTTAACTAGAAATCAAAGAGAAGTCATACAACTATGTAATTTGATCATAGTCCAAAAGTTTTTATTCCATAGTTGGAAGCAAGGTGTGACTTTTAGACAAAGTATCAACAACTACATTATCCTTTTCTTGTCTGTAATTGATCATTGAAAGAATTGTTTTGCTTAGTCCATCCACTTAGCATGCATTTCATTAAGTTTGCCTTGACCTTTTATGTTTCAAAGATTTATGATCACAAATTTTTCAAAAAAGGATGATGTTGTCAATTTTGCAATGACTTACTAAGCATAAAGTTTCTTATCATTATAAGAATAGTTAATGTGACTACCCTTTAATTTTTGTTACTAAAATATGTTATTAGGTGTCCTTATTTTATTAAAACTTTCTCAATTATAACATTTGAAGCATCACATTCCATTTCAAAAAACTTTGTAAAATTTGGAAGTGTATTATAGGTGCATGTGTCACATGTTTTAATTTTTCAAAAGTATGGGCTTATTCTTTTTTTTTTTCATTGGAAATCAATATTTTTGTTCAATATTTGGTGCATATGATACTCATGGATGAAATTAAACTAATAAGGTGGCCACAAAGAAGAGTAAATCCTCAAATTTTATAAAGTTCTTAAAATGGGTAAATATAATATAGGTTGTTCTTAATATATTGGATTAATTGCGGTTAAGAATGAAAAGGTGAGTTGATTACTCAAAAATTCCAAAACAACTAGAGAGTATGCATTGACGATGGGAGATTGAACCAATCCATAGGAAAATACTATGTTTTTTACATTTATGATTAAATACTTGAAAGATTAGTCGATATAAGTCTTGTTTCTTAGATAAATTCTCTAGTTATTTTCAAATCTTTATAGAACTTGGATAAAATAAAATTATTTTTACGTGCCAATTTGGACAATTTTCACATAGAAGAATGTCATTTGGTTTATGTAAATACTCACATCACCTTTCAAAGGTGTATGCATAACATGCTTTTGTTTGAACTTTTGGCGTAATACATATATGTTTCCATGGATTTTTTTTCTATGGCTCTTCCTTTTATCATTGTCTTGATAATTTAAATAAAATACTACAATAAATGTAGGACTAGCCTTGTTCTAAACTTTTAAAAGTTTATGGTTGAATAAGGCATAATAATCTTAGGATACATTATTTCTAAAAAATAGAATCGAATTTGTTAAACCGGATACTATTTTCTAAGTGTTGCATCTCTTTGTTTATTAAAAAGGCTAAACTTTTTAACCATACTATTTTTTACAGAAGAATCATAAGAGATTGTCTGTTGAGTTTGATATTCTTGTAAGAATGTCTTTTGTTAGAGAAAAGTCCAACAACTCGTATTTTGATTTACTGTTATCAAATAAAAGTGTAAAACATTATCACACTTCATCTATAAGACAAAAGTTTTTTGTTTGCAATAGATTATGAAGATGCAAGTATTTTTTCTATCAAACAATACAACACTATGCAATCCCTTATTACGTTTAAGCAATGTGTTTGTTCTGAGGATACACATATAATCTTAAGCTAACATCATACTTCATGAATATTTTTTATTTATTTTATGTTGTAGAGAATATTTGTTTCCTTCATTTACCAAGAGAATCTACAAAAGTTTGTCACATAAATAATCTCTTAAAATGAGCTAAAATTGCTTTGGATCAACAACTCCCTAGCACTTTCTTTGTTAACCCTATGTCAACACCCAATTTCGTCCAAGTAAAAAATAATTTTGTTTTCAGAAAATAATTAGGAAGAGGAGGAAATAAAAAAAAAAAGAGCAGTGAACATTGATTTGAGTATGAATATATTCCTACTTTATTTTCATCTCATTTTAAATTTATTTTAATCTTGTTTTATTTTATTTAATCTTAGTTTCTTTATCCTGTTTATTTTATTTTATTTTATCTTTTTTATTTTATTTTATTTTTATTTTTTGTTTTTAATTTTTATTTTAAATTTTGATTTTAATCATATTTTGTTTACTTTTTTATTTTATTTTGTTTTATTCATTTTTCAAAAAAAATATGTATATAAAAAAATGAAATGAAAAAATGAAAAAAAAAAGAAGAATAAGAGGTTAACGTAAGGTCTTTGATAGTTAGAGGTGGTAGCTAGCTGGCCATGGTCATGATGGCTGAAGAAGGAAGGAGCAGGAAGCAACATCTACTTTCAACCTTATCCCGCGTCTCGAGGTGGGAAAGGAACAGAGTAGAGGCACAACAAATATCATCAGAGTCCCTTCATTCAAAAATCCTTCACCTTCTTCACTCATGTTGGCTTTCCCTAATTCGGTTCTCTAAAAAACAAAAACAGCACCTTCATCCTCAGGATTCCAACTAAAAACACCCAAAGCCTTTTGCATTCTCCCGCATAAAAACCACCACGATAGATTCACACCATCCTCTATCACCGGTACTAACAAAAACAGCAACCAAACTCTATTCTCTTTCACCTGTACAAACAAAAACAGTCAAACCAATTCATCCACCACCTCTTCCCCATCCAAAAACAAATTCATCATCGCAACCCAACATCAAAACAGCGAACAAGAGAATGGAGAAAGAATAGTCGCCGACGGCATTGCTGCTGGCGGGTTTGGATCTCGAACGAAGGTTGTGGGGCGTTAGTGGCTTTGTTCAATATCACCTACAGTGGCTTCGTTGGGTGGTGGAAGTAGAATCGTAGGAGCAAGACCAGTCCTTGCCAGGTTCACTTCTAAAAAGATTAAATTGTTTTCCAAATTGTTTTCCAAATCATTTTTCTTAAAGAACTACGTAACCCTGATTTCTCACTTTAAATAAGAATACGTAAGACCAAGGTCAATCCTTGTTGGGCCCAAAAATTAAAAAAAAAAAATTGTTTCTTTTTAGTATTATTTGTCTCATTATTTTTGGGGAAAATAACATTTTGAAAACCACATCAACTTTGCATTTTTAATTAAAGGTACCACTTCGGACGAGCGCGGTAGGGTGCTAACACTTTCCCCACGCATAATCGACTCCCGGATTCAAAATCTAGTTTTTTCACATATTTGTCTTATTTTCATGGTTTTCCATAGTTTTCCAAAATAACTATGGTGGCAACTCCAAATCCCTTATTAAACCCGTTTTCTTTTTTGGTTCGTCGTCTTGTCGCGATTCCGGTTGTGACACCCTAGAAAGGACTTTCTATATTATATGAATAAGTGTTTTACACAATTTTGACAGAAGTCATTTTTTACTTCTAGATTCAACCATCCGAAAAGGGCAAAATGGAAATCTTTATATTCACCGGGTGCAGGACAAAAATATGGAGATGTAGGAAGCACTTGCCCATAACATAAACATGGAGTGGTTCCTTACATTCCAATTAAAGGTTTTTTCTTCTTGCATCCCCAAACTTTCTATGATTTTTGAAAATGGCCATTTTACTTTTTATAAAAGTTACTTTTGGATTATTCTGGAAATCTGCATCGGAATGAGCTTTCCATAACATATATGATACATGTGGAACGAACTTTCCATAACAAAGTTTCTAGAAAACATGTAATGTGTTTCAAAATAAGTTTTCTATAATATGTTTTTTTTTTTCAAAACTAGCTATCCTTCCATTCTAGTGAAGAACAGAGGTGCAATAATAGTGGCACAACAATGGTGATAACAATAACAATAATAACAATGATGACAATGGCAACAACAATGAAATGGTGCAATTGGGAAGGGTATTTAATCTTTTTCTCTTAGTATAAGGATGTAGTTAGCAATAGTGGAGGTCTAAAATGAAAAAAAAAACAATTAGAAATTTAGAATAGTAATATATTAGGAACAAGCCTAATCTAGGAAAAAAATGTGCAAAAAGGCTAGACATAAGTCTCAATGCAATTCAATGGCAACTTCTTCTTGCACTTTTATACATTTCTTTATGCACCCCTATCTAAATAAACTTTCTCATTTTTCTTTTTGGATTGTACAATCTGAAAGTAAACAATGACTTTTGGACTATACAACCTAAAATCTTTCTATATTGCATGATTCAAGAGTTAAAAATAATTTTCAGATTATATAATTCAGAAGTTTTTGACTTATGAATTGTACAATCCAAAATATCAAATTCAATTCTTTTTATATGGGATGTAATGTATAAAGATGCAAGAAGTTGCCTAATTCAATAATGTATTCTTGAGGCTTGTAAAAAATTATGATCTAATGTATTATTTAGTGAAACAAAGGACCATAGTGTATTTATGAAAGCAATGGGAAATAATACATATTAGAAGAATTTGTTTATAATTTAGGCTTAAATAAGTTTTGACTTTCCTACATGAACCATATGTATTATCAAAACAAAAAAAAAATCCTTCAACTTATATACGTAATAACACTACAAGAAAATTCTTTATTAATAACCAATTTTTAGTGACCAAAAATAATTATTCGCTATAGTGACCAATTTATAAATTAAAAATTATTAGTAACTAAAATAGTTTTAAAAAATTATAATTGGTCTCTAAATTGGTAATTAAAATAGTTTCTATTATAAATTGGTTTCTAAATTGGTCACTAACATTAGCTACCTAGGTTTTTACTACCAAATAATTTGTCTCTAAATTAGTCTCTAATTGAAAGATTAGTTTCTAAATTTTTCTCTAAACATATTTTTTTATCATAAAATTGGTCACTATTTGATAGTTTTCTTGTAGTGTAAATTAACCATTCTGTTTTAAGTTATTCTAATACATTACAAAAAGTTGTTAGTCACTATAGTGACCAATTTAGATATCAATTTACAAAAATAAAAAATTATTAGTTACTAAAATATTGACTATTATGAATAAAAAATTATAATTGGTCGCTAAATTGATCACTAATTAATTAGAAACTAATTTAGAAACCAATTCCTTCCATTTTGATATAAAAAACCAAGATAGCTAATGCTTAGTGACCAATTTTCTTTGGTAGCTAAAACTTTTGTAGCTAAATTTAAGAAACCAATTTAAAGACTAATTTATTTCGTTTGGTAGAAAAAACCAAGATATATAGCTGATGTTTAGTGACCAAATTTCTTTGATAGCTAAATTTTAGAAATCAATTTAAAGACCAATTATAATTTTTTATTTATCACAGCGACTATTTTAGTAACCAATAATTTTTTATTTTGTAAATTAGTAAATAAATTGGTCATTATATTGACTAACAACTTTTGGTGACTAAAATTAGTTACTAATAAAACATTTTCTTGTAGTGATTATCCATCATGAAAGTTCTACTCCTCACATATGTTAGTTTGTCTTTAAGATAATCTTTATTGTTGCCAATGAAAACTATTAAGTTTATTATATTATAATAGATAATTAATACAAAATATATTAGCTATTATGATAAAAAAATAATATTCAATAATCAAAAGAACCTAAATCAGAAGACATATAAATACATATTTGCCTAAACAAAAATATTTAATTTATTAGGTACTCAATTTAAAGAAAATATTATTAAATGCTTAAAAATAAAAACCGTATTTGAAATATATATAATTCATTTTAGCCCTTAATTTTACACTTGTATACATTTTTTAGAAAAGTTAGTGAAAATGACACGATTTTTCATGAATTGTTTTTAACTTGTTTCGATAATTTTTTTCATAATTTCAAGTACTTTCAATAATAATAGAAACAACTTATAATTTAGTTCCATGTTCTGTTCAATTATATAGAAGCATCTTTTGATCAAGTTACTTGGCAATATATAGGGAAGCTAAAATGCTTAATTAACCTTTTTACTTTAAGGAATCCAAAGAGACGAATGTTGAGTCAAGGGAAATAGAAATTTATGTATTTCAACTAATTCAATGATTTTTAATTCAAGCAAAAGTAGTTTATGAGGTTAAGAAATAGCCTCATCATGACACATATTTCAAACCAAATCTTCCAAGTCATAACACTTATCTGATAATGACATATATAAAAGAATTATGAACTCTTTATCGAAAATAAAGATGGTTATACCAAAAATCATCTGTTAACAACCAATCACAGTATAATTTCTACTGATGCAAATAAAACACAACTCACACTTGATTTTTGTAAAAAGTAGTAACATATAATAAAATGGGTGTGAAAGTGTAGAGAGCAGCTACTTTTAAAAAATATTGCAGCATTGTTTCCTGCAACTTTAGAAAACACTACCAAAGGCTATTGTGGTAGATGATTGCATAAAATATAGCAAATGTTTTGTACAAACGTAATATGACATAGGATTCTTGTATATGTTTTCTCCTAATGCATGATATTATTAAAGTAGGGAAAAGCTGATTTGGAAAGTTGAGATAAGAACCACTAGTAGTCGTCACAGTCCACTAATTTCTTGAAGCTTCACTAAATACAGTGACACTACCTTTTTCTTTATGCTACTGTCACTATAAATTCCAAATTCATTATATTATATGTAGACTAATAATTTTCAGTTTAAAATGCAAAATTGGCATTGATCATTTTGGTGAAAATCACATTTTGTATTTTCACAATAGTGTTTGGTTTTGTGAAAAGAAAAAGAAAAGAAAGGTGGACAATAAATGAAAGCAAAAGCAGCATTCTTTGTTTTTTCCACTTTAATTGTCTTTGATCTTTACCATTCAAAACGTATAGCAGCAGAAAATATAATAGAAGAATATATATAGAGGTGCCAAATTGTTTCTGGCTTAATGTGGTATATGAAAATTACATGCACTCCAATTAATGATTGATACGTTATCCATTCTTGAACTTTAATGTGGTTTTTTCAGTTTCATATCTTCACTCATAAGGAACTGAAACTGATAAATACTGATAAATTCCCCATTGGTGTGTTGTTGTGAGTCTTGGAGAGAAAAGGTGAGAAAAAAGAAAGATGTATGTGACTAGGCCTTTGTCTATGTATAGAAGATCTCCGAGTACTGTATCAATACCACCACCGGATGGTCCATATTCAGGTTATCTTGTGATCACAGATGAGGAAGCAGAAGCAGAAGACATGTGTTGTTGGGGTCTGTGCAGGCATAAGAAGGTTAAGAAGCTACCTTTCCCTCAGGACAAAATCTTCTCTATCACTCATGCATCAGAGTATCAACAAACTTCAAACACCAAGCTCTGGTTTTTACCTGTGCCTGATCACCCTCTTTCTTCCAACCGCTACTATGTCATCAAGGCCAAAGGCAAACACAAAGGGTATCTTACCATGTTTAAATCAGTGCATTATGATTTAGTTCTGTCTATTTACCGAGTATGAACTAAAGAGTTCTTTCCTGATATTGAAACAGATACAAAATTTACGTAGGATTGAATTAAGTCGAAAATTCTCTTCTTAATTTATTATCAGATTCATTTAAAGGCATAGTTTACATATATTTGGACAGCTAAACTAGTTTTGAATCATGTTTAAGATGCAATCAAACAATTGCTTCATTATTCATACCAGTTTTTCAATTAGTCATGAACCAGCTGAAGTCAGAATTAAGGTCACTTTATTCTTCTTAGAGGTGTAATGTTACTCGCACCACATTTACATTCATGAACAAGAAAAGAGAGAAAAAAGCCAAATTAAGAATAATAGTTTTGCTCGTGCAATTTCAGTATTTGACTGTGAATGAATTCAATTAGTTCCACTTGTCAAACTTGGATGCAACCACAATGCTGGATTATGTAAAATTTATCAGAAAAGTTTTAGCAGTGAACATTTGATGTCTTAGATAACATGTGGTGTTGTACAGTGACAACGTTGGAACTACTGTGTGATTTTGTAGGAAAGCATACAAGTGCTCAAGAGAGGGGGACATTGTGACATGTTGCTTCACTGACATGTTGAATGATGAAAGGCCAAAGCCTTTCAATCTGAAAGACTTGTACCAGATTTTCAAGATTCACAGCCACCAGAGTGGTGGTTTCTTTGCAAGGTCCATAACTCCTGATGGAATTCCCCCCTCATTCCTAAGGAAAAAAGGGTGGAGAATAGAAATCTCAGGGTCATATAGGTCATGCAAACTGAGTGAAGCTCTAGGAGTTGATGCTGCTCTGAGGGAACAGCTACCGGATTTCAACTTCCCCATCTCAAGAAAACGTTCACCTCCTGTGACTGTAGGAAAATGGTACTGTCCCTTCATTTTTGTGAGGGATGGAACAAGAATCAGAAATCAGATGAAGAAGTGCATGTATTACAGCATGACTCTTGAGCAAAGGTGGGAAGAGGTTTACTCTTGTGGGAGTGAAGAGAGTGAAGGGGGTGATGGTGTTGTTGTGGCTGTGAATGTGAGTGTGGAGAGAGAGATGGCTATGGTGTCTGGAATTAAAGCTACAAGGAATAATAATGGAAACAGTGATGGTGATGGTTTCTTTTGGTTTAGGGCATATGATCCATACAACAGGAGAAGGGCTAATGTGGGTTTGAGTTCAGCAATTGTTGAGCACATGAGATGGGTGCAGGAGGGTGGAGGATGGGCTCATGGTCATGGAAGAGAGAAGATGGTGAGAGTGAGGGAAGAGGCAAGAAACCAGAGTGAATGGCTAAGGTTTGCATGCTATGTGTTGGTGGAAAGTTTTTGTTTGAGGACTCTAGAAGGGAAGTTGGTGTTGAGATATGACTTTAGGCACATACACAAGGTTAAATGCAAGTGGGAGTAAGGATCTAGTTAAGTACATTTGTTACTTTTTGTAGGATTAAATTTTGATTTTAAGTTAACTCTCCATACACAAAATGTTTTTGTTTGCACTTATGTCATACTTGTAATAATACATATGCATGTATTATGACAATTTATAAACTAAAGATTCAAGTAATAAATAAGGGTTAAGTATTTTTTTAATATCTAAGATACAAAATTGAAATTCGTTTCTCTTAAAACTGTGATACATTTTAGTTTTCAAATTTTAAAAATAAATAAATATACTCTTTTTAATCCAATTAGGTTAAATTTTTTTGACATGTCAAACAAATTTTATGCTAATGTTTGACACGTTCCCATTGTTGGAAAATGTGTTTGACGTAATTGATTAAAATGACTATATCCATTTACTTTTAAAGTTTAAAAACTAAAATTATTCTTCCATGGACAATATTAGATTATTATGGGACTCAAACCTCATCTTACCACAATCTTTGTTTGAGCTTCTCGGATGGATACTCCTCGATCCTATTTGTTATATCTTCACCACTCAACACTTAATGGAACATTGGAGAGTTACCTGCAGAAAAGGTTCTGACGATCAAGTTAGCAAAAAACTCTCAAAGTCAAATCCCAAATTATGTGAGAATGAAATGCGTAACTATAATTATTGTGGTCGACTCTTATTTATAGGGGATTATAATCTCGTTTTTACCTAGGTTCAAACCATGGGTTGGGTCCTGATTACATTCATAGTAGCCTAATCTTTATTGGGCTTGGTGTGGATTTAGTTGGAACCAAACTTCAGGCCCATCATTCTTTCATAGTGGTTTCAATTGTCTTTTCTCTAAGTTAAAGTAGACGACATTCCACTATTGTGGCTGGCTGGTTGGTGTAGGTGTCATCTTTATGATTAAGGAATCTGCCTAATTGACTAACTTTGTCGTTATGTAAGTTAGTTGATTCTTGTTTATTGATGAGGTATTGTCTTTATGTTGTTATGTACTCGGTTATGTTCTATGTAGTATACCTTTATGCCTAATGGTTACTTTAAGTTAGGCATTTTAGGATAGCGGCCAATCTGGCTACTATGGTACAATTACCTTAAGTTAGTGACTTTTTAGGGTAGTGTCCAATCTGGTTACTATGGTACAAAAATGTATCAAAGTTTCAAACATGAACAAATTTCAATTTTACATCAAAGTTCGGTAACTAAAAGCATAACTAACTCATAAATTAAATAGTCAACTTGATAAATAACATATATATGATATTTAATTGATGAATGTATAATCTACATATAGAATGATGTAGGCATGTCAAAGCGGGTTAGGCTCGCCGAGCCGGCCTGCCAGCCCGCCAAGAAATGGTGATCGAGATGGAGTTTCGAACCCGCCAACCCGTTGTGACCCAGCCCACCTAGCTCGTCAAACTAGCGAGCCAAAGGCAAACCAGCCTACCCTAGGCCGCTGACCCTTTTTTAAAATTTATTTTTTAACTTTTTTATGTTTAAGAATTAAAAATAAACAAACTTTTTATATTATATAAAAATATTTATATATAAAAACAAGTTTTATAAACAAAAATTAAAAAAAGTTTACAAAAAATTAGAAAAAGAAAGTGGCAGGCTAGCCTAGCAGTCTGCTTTGAGGTGGGGCGGGTTGTAGTATCTGACCCATTTTCTATTGATGGGTCAGCCCGACCCAATCCAAGTTTGACGGGCCAAGGACGGGACGGGCCAAAACAGATCAGACTGACCCATATATATATATATATATATATATATATATATATATATATATATATATATATATATATATATATATAGTCTTTTTCTATTTGTAGATAGTAGACTTAATTGGACTTGTAATTTTGGGCCTTTGCTTATTTTTGTAGTGATCAATAATTTGGGGACTTCTCCCTTCACCTCCAAACCTTTCTTCTTCATTCCTTTTTTTTTTTAAATTATCACTTTACTCTTTAGTTAAAAATAAATACATTTTTTTTTCTCTTATTTAAGGCACACTAATTGAACCTTAACCCTAAGCTTTTTGTTGTTACGGATATTAACATCCAGTTTCTTGTTTTGTTCTACGAATTTTGACATTTACTCTTACGGATGTTGACATCTAGTCTTTTGTTTTGTTCTACAGATTTTGACATTAAATTTTTTTTTAATCCATTACAAATGTCCATATTTAGTTGTTTTTTTCCATCATTCGACTTTTTATTTTATGAACGTCGACATTCAATATTTTTTTCTCTTTTTCTTTTTAATTTCTACCCGTATTGCTATCTTTCTAGAAATCATATTTGGTTAAACATAACTTTGTATTTTTCATCAAGGTTGTATTGATTTTGAAGTAGATTAGCAATTGAATTGACTTGGACTCTAGCTCAAATCACTATATGCATTGTTTTTTATTGTTTTTTTTACGATTAGATTTTCACATCCGATGTTATGTTTTTTATTTTTTTATTATTTCAAATCGGATGTTATCCGGTGTTACATTTTATTTTTTCAGTTTTAAAGCGGATGAAAAAAATAATAATTATTTAAAGACCCTAAATTCTATTTAATTACTTACTTACAAATTTAAATAATAATAATAATAAAATTATAAATAAATATGTAATTACGAAAAAAATATAATTACAATAAATTAAAAAAATAATTTTAACAACAAAATAAAACTTAATTAAATACCAACATCCGATATTTAATTAATATAATTTTTAAATTAAAAATTAAGAAATATTTTAATTAATATAATTATTTTTAGAATATTTATTTAAAATAACATAAAATAAAATGTATTTTATTCTCATAAACTTTATTTTAATACAAATTTAAACAAAATTTAATAAATATTTCAAATAATGTAATTAAAGTTTTAAATATAATTTAATATATGTTAACTGGATTTAAAAATCCGATTAATATTTTTTTTTAATATATTTTTTAAATTAAAATTTAGTAAATATATTATTTAATATAATTATTTTTTAAATATTTATTCAAATTAATATAAAATAAAATATATTTTATTGGTTTCATTTTTTATTTAATAAAAAGTTTAACAACATTTATTAAATATTTTTATTAATATAATGTAAAAATTTTATATAACTGAATATGTATAAACCGGATCTGGTTAACATAATTATTTAAAATAATTTTTTAAATTAAAATTTAAGAAATAATTTATTTAATATAATTATTTCTAAATATTTATTTAAAATAACGTAAAATAAAACAAATTTTATTCTTTTAAATTTTAATTTAATAAAAATTTAAACAAAATATATTTAATATTTTAAATAAGGTAATTGAAAATTTGATATAATTTAATATATGTTAATCGTATTTCAAAATTTTGTTAACATATTTGTTTTAAGTTAAAATTTAGTAAATATTTTACTTAACATAATTATCTTTTAAATATTTATTTAAATTAATATAAATAAACTATACGTCATTTATTAAATTTTAATTCAATAAAATTTTAAAAACATTTTATTAAATATTTTAATTAACGTAATTTAAAATTTTATATAATTTAATATATGTTAGCCGGATATTTAAATTCGGTTAACATATTTTTTTAAGTATAAATCTTTAAATTAAAAATTAAGAAATGATTTGTTTAATATAAATTTTTTAAATATTTATTTAAAATAACATAAAATATATTTACATTTTTTAAATTTTAATTTAATAAAATTTATTAAATATTTTTAATAAATAATTAAGAAATTTATTGTATTTAATATATATTAACCTTGAGGTTAATATGTTTTTTTAACATACTTTTTAAATTAAAATTTAAAAAATATTTTGGTTAACATATTTATCTTTTAAATATTTGTATAAATTAATATAAAGTAAATTATATTTTATTAATTTAAATTTGTATTTAATAAAATTTTAATCAAATTAAATAAATATTTTAATTAAATACTTTAAAAAATTTATATAATTTAATATATATTAAGCGGATTTTCAAATTCGATTAACATAATTTTTTATAATGAAATTTTAATTTAAATTTAAGAAAATATTTATTTGATATAATAATTTTTTAAATATTTATTTTAAATAACAAAAAATAGAATAAACTTTATTTATTTTAATTTAATTTAATAAAAGTTTTAAACAAAATTTATTAAATATTTAACTAATATAATTTTAATAAATATAATATTATGTTTAACCAAGTAACATTCCTAAAATATAAAGATGTAGGCAGAAATTAAAAGAAATAAAAACAGAAGAAAAAAATATTGAATGTCGACAAAGATGAAAATAAGGCAACCGACATGAATATTTGTATTAAAAAATAAGAAGTACTAGATGTCGTCATTCATCTAATAAAATAAGGATTTAGATATCAACATTTTTAGGAGAGAAAACTTACTTAGTATTTGTTTATGTGAAGTGCACTGTTCAACCAAATTTGAAAGAACGAATATGAGAGAGCGTATTTGGGGATGGATGGATTAATTCATCCCCTTAAAACTGCGAAGATAGTGCATAATGTTTACGTAGGTGACGAAACTGCCCCTTTGTTGTAATTGTGAATGGTGGCCCGGCTCGTAATGGTGTTTTAAAAGATGAGTTGTGGTGTGATTGTTGAGTCCATGGAGGGGGAAGAAGATGAGGTGGTTGGGTGTGGTGGGCGAAGAAGAGGATGAAGGGGTGGTTGTGGTTGCACGAGGTGGTGGGGTGGTGATATGCATTGGTTAGCTAACCGATACTACAAGTGTGTGTTGAGTGAATGGCACCAGTTAAGTAACTGATGCCTTGGTTATGAAGGGAATGACACGAGTTATGACACCGGTGTCCTTGGGTTTTTTTTTTTGACGTTCGGTTTTGTTTTTTTCAGGTGGAGGAGTTGCTAACATTTTATTGTAGTACTTTTTTGACATTAATAAAAAAGTCAATTTTTTTTCATTTTTCAATTAATTTTAATTATTTTTATGATTAAAATTAATTAATTTAGGAATTATTTTAAGAACATCAATTAAAAAAATTCATCTTTTTTTACACAAGGGTATTATGGTAACTTAATAAATATATTTATTTTAACAATTAATTGTATTTATCATATCAATCAAATCTCTCACTAACTTTCATAAAATTTATCTCCAAATCCACTCACTTTACTCTTTAAATCCACTAAAAAAAACACAAAAATCCATTCACCCCAATCTACACAAATTCATCTTCTCACTTTCTCCCATATCCACTCCTTCAGTTCTATTGAGTGTAATAAATTTCTCCATTTTAATGAGATGTAAATCTCGTAAATTTTCCTACTTATTTCTTCACAAATCATTACAAACCGACGAACGGTTGCTATAATTACAAATTCGCTCATCTAATTTCATCCGTCCAGTGAATTTCCGGAAACGAACAAACCCTTAAGGATATGATCGGTTAGTGTCTTAAATAGAGAGAGAAAAAAATATATTTAATTTTATACGAAGGGAAAAATGAGAATTGAAAAAGGTTTCGGAGGTAGATGAAAAATGTCTGTAGGTGCAGGAAAAAACTCCTAATCTGGATCGGCATTTCTTTCTGTCATGGCCCAATTCTATTAACTAACCAAATTATTATTCAACATCAATTATTTTACGGGATTTTTTCTACACCTCCAAAATTTCTTCTGCCAAAATTTTTTTATATTACGAAAATAATCTTTGACCATTTGATCAAAGTAAAGTAGACCTCACCCCAAGTTGTTTTTGAATGTCGGCTTTCAGTGAAAAATGTTTTTGAATGTTGACATCGGTAAAGATTTTGTACTTCCGATGTAAAATATATATATATATATATATATATATATATATATATATATATATATATATTTGGTTTAATTATATTTTTTGTCTTGTTTTTATCTAAAAGTATCAAATTGGTCATCCAGATATTTTAAGTTTCAATGTGATCCCGATTTTTAAAACATTGATACAATTTGGTTCTTTTTGTTAAATTTATTTAATTAAATCAATGATTTTTATCAAAATTGGCATTATGACTAAGTTGATTATATCAATAAAACAAATCATCATTATTAACAACTTCAATTTTGATGAAAAATCTTTGATCCATTTCAAGAAATTTAATAAAAAAGACAACAGTACATCAATTTTTCAAAATTTAAGACCAAATTGAAACTTAAAAAAAATAGAGGATTAATTTGATACTTTTAGACAAAAAATAGAAACAAAAAGAATAATTAAACCTATATATTTATATATTATCAGAAGTCAACTTCCAAAATTTTGTTTTTTATTTTATTCATTTTTTAATACCTTATATAAAAATAAAATTTATATATATATATATTAAGATTTTATTCTATTTTTAAAATATATATTAAAAAGTTTTAAAAAATTTCAAATATATAAATTTGAAACAAAAATTACTTTTAAAAAATAAACAAAAAATAATAATTAAAGTCAAAAAAATTAAACTTTAAATATAATGAAAAATTCTAAAACAAAATAAATATATTTTTTGAATTTAAAATTTAATTATTCACTTAATTTAATTTATTTATTATTTTATTTTATTTTTAAAATTATAATATATATATATATATATATATATATATATATATATATTACATTTTGTTCTATTTCTTTTTTATTTTATTTACGATTTAAAGTTTTTGAATTTTAATATTATTTTGCTTTTGTTCTTTTTTGTTATTTTTCTTTTTAACTTTTTAATTTATATTTGTTTTAATATAATGTATTAAAAATGAGTAAAAATAAAAAATAAATATAATTTAAAAATGAATAAAATTTTAAAAAGAAAAACAACTTTAACTTAAAGAGAAAAGTAAAATTTAAAAGAAAAATAATATATATATATATATATATATATATTCTTTTATTTTGTTATTTGTGTTATATTGTTTTTTAAGTTTTTAATTTGAATTTTTTTTATGATAGTGTGTTAAAAAATTTTAAAAATTAAAGAAAAAAACAAAACATTAACTTTAAAAAAAATAAATGAAAAGAAAAAGAAAAAGAAAATATATATATATATATATATATATATATATTTTATTTTTTTTTTGACATATGGAAGTCCATCAACTTTTTTGGATATCGATATCCGGAAGTATCTTTTATCCAGAAGCGGCTCAAGAATTTCGAAAACCTAAAACAAATTTAAAAATAGAGGCCTCTTATTTAAAATTTATTTTTGAAATTTTTTTGATGCAAAATTATTTATTAAATTGTCATAATTAATTTCATTTAATATTTATTCTTCAATATAACATTTAACATTGTTGACACTGAAATTGTTAACATTATTCTATAATTAAGAATATAATATAGTTTATCATTTTTCAAACCTATCATTTCTCTTAAGATATTTAATTATGAAAATAAATCAAATCCATCATTATCCAACAAATTATCATGTTTTAAAGATTATTTAAAGTTTAAGCAGTTTTCTTGCAAAAATGTACAATCTAGTGATTTTAATTTTTAACACTACAAAAAAAAATATTTTCATATATTGTAAATTGTTCAAATCTATTCTAAACTATGGTAATTTCTTTATCTACAATATAGAAAAATTAATCAATTCTAAAGGATTCTTGAAGAAATTTTACAATTTCATTCTCAATGTTTTCATCAAATTATTTCCTTTTGTGTCTAATACATTTTTCAATGAACTCACGTTCTTCTCAACTCTATAGTAAGTCTTTTTTTTTCCTAAACTTGAATTATCTTCCTACAAAAATCTCAATTTTGAATCATGCTTCAATTAATCTATTATCTATCAAAAGAATAACCCCTAATCTAATTAATAATTTTGTAAAATAATTAGTTCCTCCGCCTCTCGCCGTCCAAGCAATCGTTGCCACCATCGTTCGTTCAACCACCGCAAACCCTTGTCCGTGCAACCCTTCGTTCGGCCACGCCGCTTCTCTGGTTTGGAACTTTGCTTCCACCGCACGGCCACGCCGCTGGAGCTCCATCCGTCGTTAGTCGCCTCCCGTAGTCAGACCAGTCGCGCCTCTATCCGTCGCTTCTTTGAGGTTGGGGTTTGGTCAGAGCGTCGCGCCCGTTGCCGCCGCTGTTGGCCCTTACGCTGCAGCTCTCCCTCCACCGCATCACCTTCCAAAATAGGTGGAATTTGAAATTCTTCTCACTCAACCTCACATTCTATATGACCTGGACGGGCCCGACGACCCAAACGGGCTTGATGACCCAAACGAGCTCGATGACCCAGACAAGTTCGACGACCCAAATAGGCCCGACAATCTAAACGTGCCCGATGACCCGGATGGGCCTAACGACCTAGACGAGCCCAACGACCCGGACGGGCTTGATGATCCAGACGAGCCTGACGACCCGGATAGACCCTTCCAAACTGTTGGGCACGACGATCTAGACGGGCCCGACGACACCGACGGTCCCGATGACCCGGACGAGCCCGACGACTCGAACGCGCCCGACGACCCAAACGGGGCTGACGACCTGGACGATTTCGACGATCCAAACGGACCTAACGACTCGTACGAGTCAGACTATCCAAACGAGCCCAACGACCCGGATAGACCCGATGGTTTGAAAGGGCCCGTCTGAGTCGTCAGACCTGTCCAAGTCTCGAGTCCGTCTCGGTCGTTAGGCCTGTCCGGGTCATCAAACACGTCCAAGTCGTCAGGCCCATTTGAGTCGTTGCGCCCGTCCGAGTCCTCGGGTCTGACCGAGTCGTTGGACCCGTCCGGGTCTTCGGGCCCATCCACGTCGTCGTGTCGTCCAGGTCGTCGGGCCCATCTGGGTATTCAGATCCGTCTTGATCGTTAGGTCCGTTCAGGTCGTCGGACCCGTCTGGAGCATTGGGCCAATGACCTTGACGAACTTGACGACACAATCGTCTAGTATGGGTCGTCAGGCCTCTAGTTCATCGGGCCGACCCAACCTGTCTGGGTTTCCCAATCGGTCCAGCTCAAGTGGGTCGTCGGATCTAACCAATCTGGTTGTGTAGTTGGGTCAGCCTGGCCCATTTGGGTTGTCGAGCATGTTTTGAAATTTATCATGAACTCAAAACATAATTAAGCGTAAAATAAATATTGTTAAAATTAAATTTTATCTCACAATAAATTTAAAAAGAAAAATTCAAACAAGAAATTGAAATGTAAGGTATTTTAATTTTTTTATCCAAACAAGTTATTTAAAAAATAAATGAAATTTAATTACAAACAATTCAAATACAAAATATTTTAATTTCTAAACATCGTTGAAATACTCCATCCAAACACAAGATTAAGCATGGAGAAGAAATGTTTGAGATACATAAGAAATCCTCTTATTTTAAAACCTCAAAAAATCTGAGCCGGAGATCCGGTCATGTAGTAGTCATTTGGTTGTATCACACTCTTAAATGCGAAAAGGAATTTTAAGAAGGAAATGATGTTGGGCCACAAGTTAGCATTATCACATGAAAAAGTCAATGTAACAAATAAAGAAATGTCAAATTCTTTCTATTTTTTATATTTAAATTCTAGCTTCTTGGAATAATTAAAAGTCTTAAAATGACTTAAGTACGAAGTTAAAAAAAAAAATGATTTATCGGTTGTCGAAGAGCACGTTTATAGTTAGCTAACGGCTGCAGCATTTTCTTTCATCCAGATAGACACGACTTAATAAAAGAAATTTAAGTATATGCAATTGAGAACACACTATCTCTCATACATTATCAACGACTTTAATTGATATTTAAGTTTTAAATTATAAATAATTAACTTATTAAAATACTTGCTTTAATCTTGAATACTCCCTGTGTTCTTTTCATGTTGCTTTTTTTTTATTTAAACTTTATTTCTATTTATCAATTTTAGGGTTAAATATGTTTTTAGTCGTCTAATTTTCAATGAATTTTGAAATTAGTCAATTTCGAAATTTTAGACCAATTTAATTCTTTATCTTTTCAAAATACGTGGATTTAGTCTTTTTAATCAATTTTTTTAAGTTTATTTGATGATTCATACACATTTCATGATTGTATTTGAGTTGTTTATAATGTTTGACATATTTTTGCTTTAATGTTAAGTCAACTACTATTACGTACTTGAGATGTCAAATAAACTTAACATTAACCAGATTTGATTAAAATGATTAAATTCACATAATTCGAAAGATGAAGGACTAAATTGGTTCAAAATTTTGAAATAAACTAATTTTAAAATTCACTAAAAGTTAAAGAATTAAAACATATTTAATTCTAAATTTTAATGCTATATTAATATGTAAATTTATCAGTTGTATGAAAATGAAAAAGGAAAAGAAAATCCTTACAAAAGCAACAAAATTTTTGGTTTGCACAATTTAAGTTAACTCGTTTCCATAAACACTGTCAACATGTCGGCACTACTGGGTGACACAAGTCAACGTTTTCAAATTCTAAAACCTACCACTGTTGGTTTGTTCTGTCTTGTTTTTTAATGCTAGAGTTAAATTATTCGATAACGATACTTTAATTCATTTGATCTGTTTTTAATCTACAATTTAAATCACCATTAAATTATCATATACATCACTAAAAAAATTAAAATAAATAAAAAAATAACTTAAAATATCACTGTAATAAATTATTATATAGTGATAGAATAAAAGTTCTACATCTGCAACATTTATGAGTAACTAATTTTCCATGCCCTGATCAGAAAAAGTAGATGATGATGATGTCTCACTGTGTTTTCCCGGTTGATCCACCTTCTACTGCTTCCCCATGCTTCCACTCTAAAGGTACTTTCTTGCTTGAAATGATAAGTATATTACTTTTCTACAACCAGTTAAACTCAAATCTCATTCCACAAATTTTCAGGCGTTTTATGCTTATGGGGTGTTATAAGATGAAAACTTTGAAAACACCATCTGATATTTTTCGACTTATAATTGAATCAGACAAGGGGAAAAAAAATTCAAGTCCGAGACAAAAAAACTGTTAGAATAATTAATTTAAAATAGTGCAGACACAATACACTGTCAAACTCAGATTTGCAGATTTGATTGTTAAATGGTATATATATAATGAAATGGGGATTGTGATTTCGTTTTGACCTTTGATTACTGGTGTTACTTTCTGATGTTTAGCTGTATAAATTGGCTATTGCTCATGACTTGTTCGTGTTTTTGTCAACTTCAGTTGGAAAACAATGGTCTCAAAGATTTGCCTCGAGTGTAAGGCCAATGCACCCTAAGAGGGTTTCAAGCGGGTGCAGAGTGAGAGCAACTTTGGGTGATGCTGATAAATCAATAGGAATTCCCCACCAATGGTACAATGTAATTGCTGATCTTCCAATAAAACCACCTCCACCGTTGCATCCTCAGACTTTTGAACCGATCAAACCAGATGACTTGTCACCCCTTTTTCCTGATGAGTTAATCAGACAAGAGATCACCAGTGACAGATTCATAGACATACCAGATGAAGTTCTTGATGTTTACAAGCTTTGGCGCCCAACCCCTCTCATTAGGTTTGATATCTATTATCTCCTTCGACCTATTTGAAATGCTATTATTTGCTAAAACTTATTGAAAATCACAAAATTTGGTGGATCAAGCTTCTTACTATGTATTGAGTTTTACTTACAATTTTGCAGTTTCCAATAAATTTTAACTAACAGTATAAAGTGTTGGAAAAAGTGTGTTAATTAGTATGTTTCTAGCACTTCTCTTGAAGATATTGTCTAATACATCTGCTATGATAAATTTAGAGCCAAGAGGCTGGAAAAGCTTCTTGATACGCCTGCTAGGATTTACTATAAGTATGAAGGAGTAAGCCCAGCGGGATCACACAAACCGAACTCTGCTGTGCCACAAGCCTGGTATAATTTACAAGAAGGTGTGAAGAATGTTGTCACAGAAACTGGTGCTGGACAGTGGGGAAGTGCATTGGCTTTTGCTTGCAGCATATTTGGCCTTGGCTGTGAGGTATGAGTTGGATTCACTGAGAACTCAACTAACTGAACTAATGGTTTTGCTCAATCAAATGTTACTAATTTCCTGCTAGTGTTGGTATATTTAACTGTGTTTTCATGCATACATCTTTGTTTATAACTAGCAAGAAAAATGTAATTGAAACTGCACCACTCTGAAAGCAATCATCAATGATAGTTTCTTGTTTGCCCCTTCTTCTGTTTTTTTTTTTTGTTTATCTTCAATACTTTTGTCCAAGGCCAACAAAGTTAGAAGTAAGTGAATGATTCGGATGGAGAGGATGGAACTATGCACATGATTTTGTTGTAGCTTTGGTTATGAAACTGTGGTGTTTAGTTGAATGGTTTGTAAATATAGGTGTGGCAAGTACGTGCTTCTTATGATTCAAAACCTTATCGGAGGTTGATGATGCAAACATGGGGTGCAAAAGTACATCCATCTCCATCTATGATCACTGAGGCTGGTCAGAGAATGCTTCAAGAGGATCCATCAAGCCCAGGGAGTTTAGGCATAGCCATATCAGAAGCTGTGGAGGTTGCTGCTAAAAATGCTGATACCAAGTACTGCTTGGGGAGTGTACTGAACCATGTTTTGCTTCACCAGAGTGTTATAGGGGAAGAGTGCATCAAACAAATGGAAGCTATTGGTGAAACACCTGATGTCATTATAGGATGCACTGGTGGTGGCTCCAACTTTGCAGGGCTAAGTTTTCCATTCCTTAGAGAGAAGCTCAATAAGAAAATCAATCCTGTTATTAGAGCAGTTGAACCTTCAGCATGTCCTTCCTTAACAAAAGGGGTGTATGCATATGATTATGGTGATACAGCAGGGTTTACTCCATTGATGAAAATGCACACACTTGGACATGACTTTGTTCCGGATCCAATTCACGCTGGTAATGATTTGTTATGCTGATAGAGTTTGCCGTTCTACAATTTAATTTTTGGAAGTGTGGTAGCTTGTGTTGATTTGGTTCTTGAAAATATGTGTCTACACATTTAGTCCTTGAATTTCTCAGCAAAGCAAATTAGTCCAATTTGTGAGAACTTCATGACAAATTTAGTTCCAAGGTTGGTTCAACTTCATGACAGAAGGATTAATTTGTCAGAAAGTTGACAAATTCAAGGACTAATTGTATTAACAAACTTCCAAGGAGAAAATCAACATAGGTTTTCTTTTTTGGGTATGATGATATCTTTTTACCATCACATTTAATAGTGTATATCCTTGTATTAACAATTTTTGTTATTTTTAGGGGGTTTGCGTTACCATGGTATGGCACCATTGATCTCACATGTTTTTGACTTGGGTTTAATGGAAGCAATTTCAATTCCACAAACAGAATGTTTTCAAGGTAATTCTCCTTCTCATCTCACTTTCACCTCACTTTAGAACAATAATATGCTTAACGAGTTCGGTTTCTTTATTGAGTTTTTTTTATTGTCCTTTTTGTCTTCAAATACATTACTTTTGGTATATTAAAACGATCTTTAATATATTTTAAAATATCAAAATCAATATAAATCAGTGTATTTTGAAGATACAGTCACTAAAAAAAAGTGAGTAAAGAATCCAAATTAGTATGATATAGGATGAAAGTTTGTCTTTTTGGTTACAGGTGCTATACAGTTTGCTAGATCTGAAGGGTTGATACCAGCTCCTGAACCAACTCATGCCATAGCTGCAACCATTAGGGAAGCTATTCGTTGCAGAGAGAGTGGGGAGGCCAAGGTTATTTTGACAGCAATGTGTGGACATGGCCATTTTGACCTACCAGCTTATGAAAAGTATTTGCAAGGTAACATGGTTGATCTTTCATTCTCAGAGGACAAGGTTAAAGCTTCACTGGCCAAAATTCCTCAAGTCATTCCTTGAGCTCTCTCAACACTTTTATGTGTCTCAGTTTATTATTTCCATTTGTTTCAAGAAATATATGTTGTTTTTAGTTTTATTATTATTAGATTATATACATTTCTCAAAGCTTATTTTATATATTTTATAATTATTATTTCTTTATTTAACATCGGTCAAATCATGTTTAAATATTCCACTGATAATCGAACATGAATAGACTAGTTTTGCAAGCCAGCTCACAAAAATTAATTTCTGAGGATACAATAATGTTAGAAATATGAAATGATGCGCTCGCTTAGTTCTTGGTGACGTTTTTGGTTTTGCTTCATAAGACCAATCAAATCGCATGCTTTGCATGTGGCCTATGTTTTTACCTGGATGTATCATTGATTAGAAACATATAAGTCCGGAGTTGGTGCATGCTTAAATTTTCACGTGCCCATTAAATACATTTATGTTGACTTTGTCAACCTAAAACTTTTGTGAAACTATCGAATATATGATAAAAATAATTAATTAAAAATTTAGTTTTTATATTTAATTTATTATTTTTTTTTATTCAATTGAATTTCAATATTTTTTAAATAGAATTGATTTGATCATTTTTATTTAGAAGATATCACATATTAAAATCTAGAAGGTGTCATGGGTCAAATTGTTTAGAACGTATTATGTGTCAAAATCCGGAAGATACACGTGTCAAAATAAATTTGAAAGGTCTCAGATGTCAAACATGAGTCTCAAGTAGGGATGATAATACAAATTGTGTCTATCTGCAACCCAACCTGCAACAACAAAATTCATTTATTTTTCATTTCGTTACTTGTCAGCTATCCATTTAAAAAATACATGTGGATTTCTTAAAACTTGCGGATACCCGTGAATATCTACCGATGTTTAGAAAAATATATTTTATAAATTTTTAAAATAAAATGTAAATAAATTACAAGAAAATATAAAATAAAAATAAAATTTTAATTTAATCTAATGAAATATAAATTAAATTTCAATTTGAATTAAATTTAACTAAATAAAATATAAATTCAATTTTAATTTTAATTTTTCGTGGGTAACGAATACATGTGGGTATAGATAGTATGATACTCGCACCTGACCCGTTTATAAACAGTTCTTAAAATACCCATGATAAATAAATATTCGTGAGAAATCAGTAATAAAAATCAAGAATCCCGAAAGAATCCCTCTCTCATATCAATAATGTAAAAATCAGCAGAAAAAATCAATTCACCAACCCGAACTAAGACATACTCAAAGAAACTTGCAGGGTTGGCAATACTTCCATTTTCCAATTAAATGATCACACTGATAACATCCACTTTTACCTATTTTTGTGTGTTTACTGTCATGAATAAATCAATTCTTTCTTACCTTTTATCTTGTTATATTCTCAAGTTTAATGTATTTTGAATTGTTTTGTGTTTTAGTTATTTTATGATTGTTTTACCTCTCATTTCTATTTTGAGTGTGTTAAATAAGTTAATAGGAAGCATTTGTGGTGGAGAAAAACAAGCAAGAACTCAAGGGAGTATGTTTTGGGAAAGAGAAGACCAATTTGAAGAAAATACTTGCGTTAGGTGCCACTAGAATCACGCCCAATGCTTCAAATACAAAATGTTGTCAAACTACACAAGGCTAAGTGGTGAAAAGTGAGGCTAGCGCCCACAAGGCTAAGCGGTGAGAGTGAGGTTGAGTTCCCACAAGGATGATCGGTGAAAAAGTAGGGTTGAGCATCATTCAATTCGTAAAAACTACCACCGGGCGGTGGAGAAATGCCGCCAAGCAATGGCCAACGACGCCTAGCGGTGGAGAAGTGTCGTCAAGCGGTGGCCAACGACGCCTGGAAATGGAGGAATTTCGCCAGGCAGTGACTCTCTAGAGTTGCCTATTTTGCAATTTTATTGATAACGCTTGGCAGTGCTGAGATGACATCTGGCGACAATGAAACTAATGTGTCAAAAATAGGTATTTAAACATGTTTCTCGCGAGAGTTTGGAAGATTTCCTTATTTGGCACGATAGAGAAACACTTTTGGGTGCTTGGAGAGCCTCTTGGAGGTTGCTAGGGGTGTTGGGAAGCTCTCTCACTCCTCCTTGGGTTTTCTCCTCCATTCATGGTGGTTTTCTCCCTTTTAACGCAGGAGAGGAATATGGGTTGTGAATTGAAGTTGGAGACGCGAATGGGAGGCACAATTGGAGCATGAAGTAGTTGTCAAGAACCTAGGGAGATGGCTTGAATATTCTCTTTGTTTCCATCTTTTCCCTATTTCTTCTATTTGTAAACCCTAGGTTCTCCACCATAGAAAGCTAGACCTTTTTGTTAAGATTAGATGTAATGAACAAATTTCTCGTGTATTTTTGTGTTGTTAATATACACATGATTTTCCATTTCAATGTTATTATTTGATTCCATGCTTAATGCTTGCTTTTGTTTTGATTACCCATGACTTATTTATGGTTCTTGATGTGTTGGAAAATGTTTTTTGAACCTAGAACTGAAATTGAATACCTAATGGAGCTTGTATCTAGGGGTAGAACATGATTCATTAGTAATCTTAAGACTCTTGAATTTAATGCATGATTTCACTTGTTAGAATTCAAGGAGTTGAAATTTGATGAGTTATCATAGGCTCAAAGTCTCTAGGAATAGGATTTGAGTAATCTTGTGAATTGATTTTGCTTGAATATGAAATTGAGATGTTTGTGAATGCATGAGAATGAAGTGAATGAAATCTACTCTTAACAATTATAAACACTCTATGTTAACTTTCTTGTTGCACACCAACTGTTTGATAAAAATACAAAAAGAGTTTCCTTGTGTGTTTTGTGAGCTTTGTTATCTATTTGAATTGTTGATTGCTAGAGTTGTTATGTGTTGCACAAGTTCCTTCTCAAGGTTCACTTTTGAGATTGAGTGACATTGTTTATGCAAAACAAACATGTTGAAATCGAATATGGTATATTAAATCGAAAATGGTACACTGAAGATGGTATAAATAGACAAGTAATGAAATGAGTAAAAAGGATTAACCAAATGTAAAAGAAATGAATGTAAAAAAATTAACATGCCACAATGTTTATTAAAGATTGAAGTTTCAAATTTTTAATCCAAATCCAAATTAATGAGCCACATTTGACCTTGAAAGAATTATCCACAATGTATCGCCAAATTTTTCGGTGGATGAACAAAATGACTTAAATAAGCTTAAAAATCGGCCACATATTTGCATTTGTACAATCTTTCCATTCCTTTCTCTATTCTTTTGGTTAAAAAAAAGGCTTAATTATGTTTTTAGTCCCTGAACTTTGACCAAAAATTGAAATTCATCTTTGTCTGAAACTTCGATACATTTTGATCCATAAACTTAAACAATGAATGAATATAATCCTTATAACCCAATTACGTTAACTTTTTTGGACATGTCGAACGTGTTTTGTATTAGTATTGGAGTTGTTTACACCGTTGACACATTTCTGGTTCAATATCTGCTGAAAAATGTGTTCGATATCTTAGAAAAAGCTAACGTAATTTGGTTAAAAAAGACTATATTCATTCATTTATAAAGTTTAAGGACCAAAATATATCAAAATTTCGGACATAAACAAATTCTAATTTTAAGTCAAAATTCAGGGACTAAAATTATACTTAAAAAAAAAAATATTCAACACTAGTAGTTGAATATTGGAAAATAAGTTCACCTTAAACAATGAACATCATATGCATTCGAGGATGGTCGGGAGCTGAACCATAATTTTGAAAAAAAATGATCAGAAGACATTTCAACAACATATATAACACATCGATTAAGAGCAAGAAATAGAAGAATGAACCGTAATTGCAAAGAAAATGATAAAATGCTTTAATAGAGGGGAAGCAAAGATCAATAGCTCCATTGAAAGGCATGAGAGCTTGATTCATGCGTTTTGTAGAGGGGAAGCACAAAGGAAGAGTAGAAGAGACAAAAAGAGGAAAATGCTTGTTCGAACCATAAAAAGAAGAAATAAAATCTTGCACCAGAAAAAGCTTTATTTTTATATTCCCTCTATCATGTATATTTCATAGATTTGTAAAAGAAAATACTTTTTCTTCTTTATTTCATTTTTATCTGTCAAACAAAATGTCACTCTTTAGCCCCATTACTTTTGGTAATAAAATATATTATTAAATAAAATAAATTATCTAGATATGCAATCTAATATCTTATTTGAAATAAAAAGGGGCATAAACTATGTAACGAAAAGACTAATGATAAAGAGAATTAAATTATGAATGAAATGATTAAAGATAAATAATTTAATAAATTATATATCTTATTTTTATTTTCAACCTTATCAAAGAATATTGATAGTTCGGTGAACCATGTTTATTATTTATAAATTTTTCTATTTTGATCCTCACGATCTTTTCAGCACATATAGCACTTCAGTTCAGAAAACGCACTGTATTGGGTGTCTCATCACGTGATTGAATTTCAAAAAAGAGAGCGAACACGTGAGACCCCCAATTTTAAACCAACAACAAAACAAATCACAGCAGAACCCAAACCCCACTCTCACTCCCTCTTTTTGTGTTGGTTATGTTCTTCAATTCCCGATAGAAAATTGAACATTGCGAAGCAAACCATGGAAGCCATACTTGTGGATTGCGTGCAGAAGAGTCTTCGCCATTTCATGCACTCGAATGCCATATTCATCTCGCAGCGTCTCTGTGCTCAGTTTCCCTCCGAGGTGATGTTTCACTGCATTTTATCCTCTTTTCAGCACTATGCACTGAACTTTTCTTTTAGTTCTTATCTGGTTTCTTAGAAATTTATTGTACAAAACCTACCTAGAGGGAAGAAGAAATTAGTTACTAAAGCCCACAAACGTGTGGAACTTCAATTTTTTTTCCTTACTCTGTTACGTTGCCTGTGCTTCAAGATCGATGACTTCGGTCAGGGTATCGTTAGCTGTTCGATTCGATTCGATTCGTTTGAGGAAGTTTCTCCAACTGAGAGATTTTGATTTGCTTTTGTTCTAATCTTGTTGCGTTAATAGGGTGATTCAATTGAGGTTTGGAGTTTCCTTGAGTGTTTAATAGGTTTCTTTAGAGTGGTGAACATGGGTGATGGTTTTTGTGGTTTCAAAATTTGGAGTGAGTTTGTGCCGAGTCACTGGAAGAGGGATACTTGTTATAAAGCCTATGGACACTAGTTAAAAGTTTTTTTTTACTGAAAAAAATAGGTTTCTTTTTTACTGGAAAATAGTTTTTTTTTTTTTTTTTTCAGTAAAGAAGCTCCAAAAAGGTTTTCTAGTTTTTTTACTGGCTTTAGAAATTGACTTTTGTTCACGCTAGAGAATACACCTGCTAGAGACTCCTAAACTTTGTCATTAATTTAGAAGCTCAGTAAGGTCTATCATGTATGACCTCTGTTGGTGATGCCTATTAAGCAAGTATGTCGGTCCTGCCATTCTGGGGTGGTGCCAATTGTGCCTTTGTTAGAATCATGGGAAGGTTCTAGAGACTATTATACTCATCATGAATTCTTCACGTGCTTCTAGCATTTTCCTTTGCTAGGTTCACAGAAGGTCGTAGAGACCATTATACTGGCCCTCAAGGGCAGGGCTCAAGAATTCTTCATGTTCTTCGAGCATTTTCCTATTAGCAATGCCTGAGTGTTTTGTCAACAGTTATGTCATATTGGTTTTGCAATGTGAGACAAAGAAGGATAGGCTAATTGACTGCACCCTCAGACAGTCACATGCGAGACTTGCTTAGTTGGCCAATAGATGTTGGTCGGGTGGTGTACATACAGCCCCTCAAGAGCTAAGCCTAAGAACTGTAAGCGATTATTTAGTTTGACTGTTCGACATGCAATGGTTGCTTGTGTAACATGAAGATGTTTTTGCAGAATTTAACCTTAAGTTTAGGGCTAGATAGTGTTTTGATCTGTTGACAAGGAAAAACCCTTGTTACCCTGAACATAACGCAACCTGCTGTTAATTATATTCATTTACGGCAAGTGTGAATCATGCAGATCTGTGGGAAAGGAGACGTCCATATTTAAGATTTGATATTGATATGTTTTATTATTAACTTATTATTGTTACACGTGTTGGTGAAGTTTTTCTGAATTGATGTGTATGATGTATCGTCATTATTTGTTGTACTTGTAGCTAAGGTACATGTGTTTTCGTATGTGTCTCTTAAATAAAGTAGAAATTAAGTTTAATTCAACCTACAGAATTAGCTGTCTCTTAAATAAAGTAGAAATTAAGTTTAATTCAACCTACAGAATTAGCTTAGTAAACTGAGGTTTGTGTTCACCTATATGTTATAATTTGGCCATATCTCTAGATGATGTGGCATTGTGAACACGTCCTTTCACGTTGAAGGCATCAAACGTGGGAATAGAGAGATGGTCTAATTGTGGGTAGCACGATAGGCCTAGTGCCTCATTAGGATAAGTTATTAATGACTCTAATACCATCTTAAGAAAGTTAAATTTAAATTGAACTAAACTCCACAAAATCAGTATGGTTAGGTCAGGTTTGCATCTACTTATATATTATAATTTTGTCATATTTCTAGATGATTTAATATCTCCATTGGTGCTTGTGATCCTTGTGTTGGAATATACCTAGTTAACATCTTTGTACCCTTGTAACATCGTTAACTATTACTTGCCCATGAAGTTTGTTTCATCCTTTATTTGGCTATTTATTAAGTTTACATCACTTGCTAAAGGACATTTTTTAAACTTTCTTCGTCAGTGTTTGATATTTGTGTTTGTTTAATGCAGACAAATTTGCAATTGTTAGCTGGCTGTTACTTGCAGAGCAATCAAGCTTATTGTGCATACCATATCTTAAAGGGTATTTTCCCCCTTACTTAGTTATTTACGTTTCGGTCAGTTTTGGAGCTATGTCCTATTATTTTTAAATATCATATCACCACCCTTTATTTCCACCTATTTAATTAACTTGTAATAGAATGTTTCACTTCCTTTACTTGCTGTCATTTTGTAGCAGTGCTTCTTATTATTTATCTTGACACGTTATTTTCCTTATTTATTACTTGAAGGCTCCCAAATGGCTCAGTCACGGTACTTGTTTGCCATATCATGCTTTCATATGGATCTTCTTACTGAAGCTGAAGCAGCGTTATGTCCTATCAATGACCCTAGTGCAGAGGTATAAAACACAGTTTAGAATGTATTTTAGATTAATGGTTATCTCCTAGTTATTAAATTATAAAAATATATAGGTGGCCATATTGTATTCCCCAAAGAATTTTAAATTTATTATCATTCATATTTTGCGTATCATGATCCTCTTTCGTACATTCTCATAGCAAGAAGCCTTCTGGTACTGGGGTCCATTAGTTTTTTTATCATTGTTATTCAACTATGTACTATAAGTCGAGTTTGCTATTATTGATTCGTTTTTCACCTAAGTTGACATATCCCTTCTGTTTCAAGTAGCTTTTTATTATAGTTTGTTGGTGCATTTCTGGATGAAGGTTAATGATTTTGTTAATTTTGTTTTTCTTACTATGTAGGTTCCAAATGGTGCAGCTGGTCATTATTTATTAGGGCTCATTTACAGGTTGCTGAACTGTCTTCATATCAATGTTGACTACCCTTCCCCCAATATATATTCTTTGATAATTATAAATTAAATAATCTAACTAATTTTGCAAAATCACATAACATATACTCAACAATGACACCAAATTAGTGTTGTTGTTCTTACCACTTTGCACTTTTCATTGGTATGTAGAAGAAGCTAAGAGTTGTACTTATACAATTTTCCCTTGAACATAGTGATGAATAGCATGCTATAGTGGTATACCGTGAAGAGCAGTCATCAGGCGCTACAAAGTTTGAATAGTAGCATGTTCTCAAATAGGGACTGCTACAGTTGTAACCAAACCAATGGCCCTAGCATTCTAGCTACACTAAATGAAGCCTTTTTGTAAACCCCATTTTGCCCTAAAAGACATTACTTTTCTTGTGGGTGCCAGGAGTAAAATTGAAATTTTGCTTCAACCATTATAATTTAAATCCCTAGTTGTATTTTCCCATGCATCCATCTGTGAACCGCCAACCTCCTGTGTTGTTTTCTCTGTGCAATGCCTTCTCGCTTGTTATCTAATGTTTAGTATATCTTATATCTTATGTTTGATATATGAATATATCTTGTGAATTTTCTTTTGTTTCTTCCTTTACCTTTTATTGTTAATTATAAATATGTAATGGATTATGAGCATTCATTTTTAATTTTCTTTTACCATTTGAATGTATATAATATAAATATAAACTATTAATTATATAAGTTGTAAATAAAATTTATTAAATTGCTTATCCAACCATGTGCTATACCTTTATAGCCTTTTTTGGGGTTCGTTTCTATGCACTGCAGTGCTTCTTTCTTAGCTTTGATAACTATGCCCTAGAAATATTAATAACTTGCGGTGAAACTTTTTGGTTTTTGTAAGCATATTCTTTGAGAAGGATGGACAACTCCAAAACAATCATATCAAGAATTGGAGAATACATTTTGTTGCCACATAAAGTAGACAGCAAGGGTGATTTCAACTCTTGAATTTTATAACCAGCTCTTCAAAAACTATTTGGATTGATATTGCTCATAATTTCACATAGGATTCTATAATATTTAGATAATCTCACTTCTCTCTATTGGCACATCCCTTTATCAAATGGTTGCATGTTTACATCACAGCCTTGGTTGCCATTTAGTGGTTGATTCCCATCAAGTATTTGGTATGTTCAATGAATATTTGGTCCTCTGTGACTGGTTTCCATTGAATTGTCTTTAAATGCCTGTCTTGGCTTTAGTTCATACTATTTTCATATCTATATTCCCTTTAATAATTATTCTACCTTTTCAGATGCACTGACAGAAGGAAAAGTGCCATACAACATTTCAAGCAGGCACTGTCAATGGATCCTCTAATGTGGGTTGCATATGAGGAGTTGTGTATATTAGGTAATGTGAGATGATAGCACTTGAATCCAGTTGAGATTAAAACAGACAAAATATGTTTGAGGGCTTAATTAGAATCCCTCTACTATTCCTGATATTTATATATATGATGAAGGAGATACAAAAAAGGTGAAAAACTAAAGGCTGCAGCTAGGTGCTAGGTTAGAGGTTATCCAACACTCAACCTCCTAGCCTACACATCATGATTGCCTAGATATATTAATTACTCCTACAAATCCCAATGACTGAACATGCTTAATGAAGCAATTGGCCAAACCTACTAGTTCAAATTGCTGCTTGCATATTTTTTAAATGCATTTTTCCCATTTCCAAGAAATTATTTTTAGCTTTGGAAAAATAAGAAATCTAACGCAACCATTTTAAACAGTATGGTATGGTAATGATGTACTTATTGTTTATACATTTTGTTTTGGTAATGGAGCACCAGGCACACTCTATTGTCATGGTTTTCATGTGCTATATGAAAAACCTCGACAGTAATGAGCCTTATAAAAAAAATTCTTCCTTACTATACTGCTTATGACTTTAACAAATAGTGAATCTGTCAAGTGACTCAATGGAAAGACGACATATGGCCAGGAAACTGATGCAAATTGATTGGTTTAACTAAATGACTGTTTTCTAGAGTAAATCTTAATATTCTTTTCTTATTCTCTCATTCGTCATTATTATCATACACTGTTTTCTAGGTGCTGCTGAAGAAGCAAGTGTAGTTTTTGGTGAAGCAGCTGCCTTTTGCCTACAAAAGGAATACCTGAATTGTTCAACCTCTCCAAACTCTCATATATCACCTGAAGATAGCAATGAAGTTGCTCCCAGATCTTGTATTCCCGAAGAAGGGAGTCCAAGGCAACTCAACCAAATGCAAGGTCTCAAGGATATTGCTGCGTATCATCATGGAGCATCTCTATTAGGAGGAGCTACTTGTCAACCTATTAATAGTGGTTCATCTAACATGTCATTTTATAGCACCCCATCTCCAATGGTTGCACAGGTGATTCTAGTTTTATATTATGTATGCCTATTAATGTGTTCTAAAAATTGTGAATAGCTATATATCCAGACATGGATAAAGCCATCCCGGTTTTCTTTAGTTTATAAATTGATAATGCAGGTTCCTTGGTCAATTACATGTTATGTTATCGTTTTTTGCAGTTGTCAGGTGTTGCTCCACCCCCATTGTGTAGGAATGTGATGCCAAATTGTCAAAATCTTACTACACTTAGTGTTGACAGTTCTCCTAAGTCAATTGTCAACTCTCCTATTCAAGCCCCTCGAAGAAAGTTTGTGGGTGAAGGAAAGTTACGAAAGGTTGGTTCTATAGTTCAACCTATAGTTGCATCAATTGTAGATAAACGTGCCATCGGTCTTGGATTTTCTCTGTAATCTAGAGTAAACCATGGCAGAATTGGATAGATTATTTTTTTCTTGTTTTGGTATTTGTTAGTGATCTAGATTTATTCAGATTGTTGACATCACAATTCATGTTAGCATTTTCTTATCTCAGGAATGACATTTTTGCTATCAGCATTGTTTGACATCCATTGTGTTTCTATCTGATAATGATGTTATGGGTGGGTATCTGAGTTTACCTTTTTAATTCATGTTACCAATTACCATTGATTCTCATTTATATGGTTGCAACATTGGTACTCAATTTTCTGCAATCACTCAGCTATAGTTATTTTGCATTCTGTTCTTTGTGGATTTTTATTTGGTGCTATACATTGTAAGATGAATAGTTGAATATATTTTCCATACTATAATGTATGAATTCATTGACCATTTATTTTGATGAGTAACTTGTGTTTTGCATGATTGTAATACTATGCACACTCAGTTGAGTGCTTGACTTGTCCAAGATTATATAATAAATCTCTCATTTTCCACTATTCCTTTTTTTCCTAAACTAAATATATATTGTTACAGATTTCAGGTAGATTATTTTCTGATTCTGGTCCTCGACGTAGTTCAAGGCTCTCTAGTAGTGAAAGTGTAAACGCAAATGCTAATTCAGCTGTTGTATCGGGAAATGGAAATAATAATTCTTATAAGGGAGGTTCAAAGGTAAACCATGTGGCATTTCGTGCCATGGCAATTCGTAAAGGGCAGTCATGGGCCAACGAAAACATTGATGAAGGTGATGAATGTTTATATATCCCACTACTCTAGTCTATTAGCTTATTCTTTTATATGGAAATGTTTCCATTAACAAATAGTTGAGTTGCAATATTTGGGAAATCATTCCCTTGTACAAGTTGCATCCCAGCTGACAATGTTAGATTTCTTGTCGGTTTCTTCTGTGCTATAGACTTTCGAAAGATTTCAGAAGGAAAGTTCATATAATTTGATTTTCTTGCCATCTCCTTTGTCTAAAGTGGTGAGCCAGATAGAAATACTATCCATTGCTAGGTGTCAGCATACTATGTTGAACTACTTTATTAACTTTACATATCCATTTATGATTATGATTAATTCGTTTATTTTCCTTATGGTGCTTACTGCCTAAAAAGTTTCCTTGTTCAAATTCTAAATGATTTCCATTTTTTTAATTGTAGGGATTCGTAGTGATGTTCCAGATTATTCTTTAAATAATACATCTACAAATTCTTGTTCATCTCCTGACGTTGAAGCCAAAACATATGAGCAAGAAGCAGCAACTTTTCATATTGGCAGGCAAGTAACAGGTGGTTCTAAGATCAGCACTGGCGCTTCAGAAATATTGACCCTTCTAAGAGTTCTTGGTGAAGGCTATAGACTTTCCTGTTTATATAGGAGCCAGGTAATTAATTAATTCTTTCTCGGGAAAATCCAGATATTTAGGTTATTATTGCAATTAGGGATTTAAAATTGGAAATAAAATGGGGAAAATACCTTGTCCCAAGATGTATTTGTTTCCTAAATATCTGTTTGTGGAAGAGCAGGATGCGCTAGATACCTATCTGAAACTTCCTCAGAAGCATTACAACACTGGTTGGGTTCTTTCTCAGGTAATTTTGGTAGCTCGATGCATTTTCATTGGTATTTATTTGGGATTCGTCATGCTTATTTTGTTTTATTCCAATTTTTGTTCAGTGAACGTACAAATTTTGTTCTTTATAGTACTTGATTATTTTTCCCTTCATTGAAAGAATATCTTATCTGCCCTTAGTTACATTTCTCCACTTTTCTCACTAATAAAAAGACTATTTTTTTCTGTATATGAAGCCTTGTCTGAGGTCCTAACCTCAAATCGAAATTAATCTCACTATCCAGTTAACTAATCTTTTACTACTTTGGGCCCTAATTCAATGAATATAAGATGTGAATAAAATAAAATCTTTGTCAACTTTTGATGAGACTATAAATATAGAAATAAAAACAAAGAACTAGAAAAAAAAAAGCTTAGTTAAATTAAATTTTAGATCCTAAATTAAATCTCAGCACAAAAGTTTTGTTTGGCAGTTGTTCAGGCTTCAAGCCCGGAAGACTCTTTAGTCAGGGTTACTTTAAATGTAAAAATTGCTACTAGGCTTCGTCCTGAATGACGACAATAGATTAATCTTTTTGGATGGACAATAAGATAGTGGGTGGAAGAGATCAAGGGAAGCCAAGACTACGAACTAAAAAGCAAACAACAATTTGGTGTTGTTCATATATTTCAGAAACATGTCTGACATGGCACTTATTTGACACAGTTAGATGTCCACTGTTTGTTTCGGAAGTGGCTTACTAAATAGAAAGTGTTGGGATATTTGTTAAGTATCAGGATGCTGTAAACTTTGGACCCTAATATATATAATGAAGTAAAATTATTTTCCTTGAATTTTCAATTTTATGTTAAGCACCGACAAACTAATATCTTAAAGGCCTCCTACTGGTCTGTCACACCACATATATAAGACTAACACCATAAAACAAAACTGCCTCGTAGAACTTGGCTTATCAGTGCTTCCTTATACAGAAACAATCTTGTCTCGAAGGCTAAAATGAGAAAAACTATCCCTTCCAGCATAGTGGTTGGATTTGTTTTATTAATTCAACTCGTTTGAAATCTCCTCCTTACTTGAGCATGTTTTAATGCAGGTTGGAAAAGCATACTTTGAGCTAGTTGATTACTTGGAAGCTGATTGTGCCTTTAGTCGTGCTCGTCAGATTACACCCTATAGTTTGGAAGGAATGGATATACACTCAACAGTCCTTTATGTGAGTTGAAATATATTTTCTTTGTTAACAGCAAACCATTTTTCTTTGTTGCATTTTGATTTGCACATTTGGTCCTTTCAACCAATAAAGTCTCTTGACAGAAAGATAATAATGTTTTGATGCCCTTGCTCTGTGCTCCTATTCTAAGGTTATATCTAGAATGTGTTTGATGCTATGATTTCTCTGATGTTACATAGCTAGTACTATATATGTAAAACGATTCCTTTTTTAACGGTTGTCTTCTACAAAATTTCAAAAGGAAACTTGGATGTGGGGCACCTGGAATATCCTTGTATTTCTTTAGCTTCTTCCTTCCACATAAAGTTTAAATTTTTAAATGATTACTGGATGTTTCCCTTAAAAACTGACTTATATCTGGTGCAGCATTTAAAGGAAGATATGAAGCTAAGTTACCTGGCTCAGGAATTGATTTCAACTGATCGCTTAGCTCCTCAATCTTGGTAGTGTTACATTGAGCTTTATTTTAATTGTGTAACAATTCAGTTTTTGTACTCAAAATTCTTCTTATGGCATTTTTATGCACCTACTCTCTTCTTTCCAGATTGCTTAAAATTACATCTGCTATGTGTGCTCATGTGTGTGAGTGCGCATGTGTGCACTTACTGTGAGCCAAACTTTAGACATTTTTGTGTATTTTGGTTTTCTAGAGCTATTTGCTTGTGAAGCTGATGAGAATATTACCGTACTGTTCTAGCACCAAGGAATGTTATTTTGGCTGTTCTGTTCTAATTATTGTCACTAATCCTGGTTTGTCTTTTGTATTGAATACTATGGCAGGTGTGCCATGGGTAATTGCTACAGCCTGCAGAAAGATCATGAAACTGCACTGAAGAGCTTTCAACGAGCTGTTCAACTAAATCCCAGATTTGCATATGCTCACACCCTTTGTGGACATGAGTATGAACATTAATCTTACATATATACACGTGTCTAAACATGGTTTAACAACTTTTCATGATCTCGTGAGTCATGATTCACTGTTCTTTGCAGGTATGTTGCACTAGAAGATTTTGAAAATGGGATTAAGTCCTACCAGAGTGCACTCATGGTTGATTCAAGGCACTATAAGGCATGGTATGGACTTGGAATGCTGTATCTTCGCCAAGAGAAGCTTGAGTTCTCTGAACATCATTTCCGTATGGCCTTCCAAATCAACCCACGATCTTCTGTTATACTGTCATACCTTGGAACTGCTTTGCATGCTTTAAAGGTTAATAATCTCTTGCCACTCTAGGTGTATTAGTACATACAGACTACTATTGCATTTGTCTTATGCTCGCGTTTCTGTATCCGTTATTCTGAAAGTATACTTATGTGGTCTGTCAGAGAAGCTGGGAAGCACTGACCATAATGGAGAAGGCTATCTTAGCAGATAAGAAAAATCCACTTCCCATGTATCAAAAGGCCAGCATACTCATCAGCTTAGAAAAATTTGACGAGGCTTTGGATGTCCTAGAGGAGTTAAAAGAGTGTGCTCCTCGTGAAAGTAGTGTCTATGCTTTGATGGGCAATATCTATAGAAGGCGTAACATGCATGAAAGAGCAATGTTTCATTATGGTGTTGCTTTGGATTTGAAACCATCTGCAACAGATGCTGCTGCCATTAAGGTGAACTTGCTTTATAACTGAGTTACAACAATCCTTTTGTTCTAAATGCGTTTACAATTTTTACAAATAACTGATCTTCGGCTCTCAGATTCGTTTGCTGAATGTTTAGTTAATTTGTAAAGTAAATGACCAATTTACTTCCTGAAATTGTATTTCACTATTATTTAGTCTATGAAAATATAAAAGTCAATGTTGGTGGAAGTCACATCCATTAGAGATAAGGTTAATTTAGAGTATATAAGTAGATCCAAACCTCACCTTACAAGCTAGTTTTGTGAGGTTGAGTTAAGTTTAAAGTCAATTTCTTAAAATGGTATCAAAGTTATGGGTTATAGTTTATCTTAGTGAAATTTGATGTTTGTTGGGTCTATTGTTTCATCTGTTATCGGACCACTTATTAATGTCCAGTCCTACGCTCGAGATGTATATACCTAAGCGTGAGGGGATGTGTTAGAAGTCTCACTTCTACTAGAGATAAGACTAATTTAGAGTATATAAATGGGTTTGAACTTCACCTTATAATGGTTTTGTAAGGTTGAATTAGACTTAAAATTTATTTTGTAACAATCAAATAAGTCAAAATTAATCTTTTTTATCGTTTTGCTTCTTAGGCTGAAGACAAAATAATATGTTCAGGCACTAACATCGAAGAAAAAGAAGTTAATTCTAGAGACTTAAAATTTGAGAGACTAATATATAGAGACATACGATGTCAGGAACTAAGTTTTGACTATTTACTGTTAATTTGTATGATCATAGTTGTACACGGAATAAACTTATGGTTGTTGTCATTATTTATTCTTTTTGAAACAGGCTGCTGTTGAGAAGTTGCATATACCCGACGAGTTCGAAGACGGTTTGTAACTCTACCTTTAAAGTGCGAGATACAAGATTGAAGCAGCATGGATGGTTAAGTATTCATCCAAACAGTCATCATTCCATCTAATTTTCGGAACTTTAAAACTGCATACAGTTTTGTAGGAAAGTCGAATAGGATTAGAGATATGATGTATCAGAGGTACCAAGAAGCTCCTATACTTGTACAAATAGTTGCGTTAGGGAAGAATAGGTGTACCATTAGTTTATCCATCCATTTTGTTTATAAATCAACTCTTTAGTCTCATCTCTGGTTTAAATGATTAGAAGCGTCAAATGTGTCATTTTGAATTCTTTTTATGATGAGAAATGTTAATAACACGACACATTCTGTGGTTGGCTAAAATTTATTGAAAAATATAGAATTTATTCAATTATGCAGATCACATAAATAGCCTTTAGCTCCAACACATAAGGATCCTAACTAGGGGTAGTAAATATTCTAATTTTCAGAAAAAAAAGTGTCACCTACAATTTAGGATATTATTTTCTTAATTATAATTATACAATTAATCAGGATATGTGCTCTGCTAATTTATGAAACAATTCTATTCTTGGCTCGTTATCCAAAACTCTTTCACAGGTTGGATTATAGATAACTATCGTACTTAATTTGCAGCCTAAGTTCTTAAGCTTTCATATTGAGCCTTTGACAGCGCCTTGATTAGAATGTTAAGTTTGGGAGCTTGACCTGTGTTTCAACATTACTATTTCACCATCCACATTTTACTTGATGAAGTAATGATGGATTTCCAAATGTTTGGTTTTATACAGACAATAGTATTGTCTGAAGATGCGGTTTTTAGCTCAATAGTAGAAAGTACTAATCACGTGTCTTCATTAGTTTAAGTGTATTTTATGGAAGTTTGTTACATTAATTATGCTCTATAGATAGAAACTTATATTAACAAATATTATTAACTAAGAGTTGTTGTTCAATTATAATAACAAAAATCTAGGATAGTTGAGTAATAGTTTACCGAGAAAGAAAGAAACTTCAAGTTGTAACATCAATTCTCAGGGAATTCTTTCGTGAATGTAATTTGAAGTTCGTTAACACTTGAACTGAACTAAGTTACTTATATGCGTTATTCTTTCTTATTTTTACGTTTATCTTTTCATTGGAAATGTGCAGTATTCTACCTCCAATTGAGATTTCTTATGCTTTCTTCTAGAATGACTTTCAAGTCTTTTATTTCAATGTTATTTTCAAGTCCATCCAGAGGCACATATTCTTTTGTTGCACTGGTTTCATCTTTTGTCTCCTCTAGCTCCACTTCTCGTGATTGGATAGAAATTTTCGTATTAGGAACAACACTTTTTGTTGTAGGTATAGTTTAAAGCCTTAAATATCACTTGGGTATAAAATCCCGCGAAGTGTTTAAGTGTTTAAATCCAATATCCCAATTCAATACAGAAAAATCACCTTAATCGGCTATACGAAAAATACTCCCCTAGGAATATTTGTCCAAAAGTGTCTCACAAAAGAGTATCACCCCTACCACTCATTTCGTGTTTTCAACTTTATAAATTAATAAAATACTAACAATTAATATTTATTAATTAAAAAAAATCACAACTTTGTCTCTTGTATGTTAACAAAGATGATTTTTCTTGTATTGAATTATACTATTAGATTTGGTGGGTTTAGAAGGGGATTGAATCCACGAATCCACGAGTTTTCTCCTCTGATAACAATTTGGAAAAATAAAATTAATTTGATGAATTCAAAATAAGGATAGAAAAGATCGTAGGTTCAACTCTTCCCACTAATAAAAATTAACAACTAATATTTAGCGATAAAAACTAACCATTTTTTTTCCTTTAAAAAATTGAATCATATCAAATATTTTCTCCATATTTCTGATCCACTAACCTGCCTAATATGAATTAGATCATTTAACGAATTTAGAAGTTCTATGCCTAATAAACTTCCAACCTATTCAATTTTTGGTGATAAATTAGTGGAATTGTCTCAGCATGTAGCAGTCTCAAGTTGATGCAATGCAGTATGTTATGTGTTGTCCCATAATGACACTTTGTTGCTACTATGTAGTGACCATCATCTCTATGGCTAGTACCATCATCTCCACATGACATTCTAGTCAAATTTCTTTCATCACTTCTAATACATTTTCACACAACAAAAACATAATAATATTCAATCTCCACATTTTTAGCTAAGGTTTGAATTACTTTGATACCACTAATGTAATGACTCATTTAATCGGATAATGCTAATCGAACATAACTAACTAAAACATACACATCTACTGTTGTAATTATATCATTAATAAACAACCCAGTGGAACCTTAAGTTCCCAGAACATGTTATATAAACATAAATACACATCACCCCGCTACTAGAGAAAATTAAAATATCCTTTTAGCTATGAGTATCTCCTCTATTGCTACCAGCAACATAACCTATTCTTGTACAAAATACAATCATAACATTTTACAATAGATCAAAGTGAATTATTATTTTTTTCCTATATCATCCATACAATATGATATACGTACACATACATAGACACACATGTATGTATTTCATGTATGTATTTGTGTGTGTATAAATACACATATATCATTCACACCACACTTGTAACATAAAGAACACATACACAATAAATTAATTTTGAAAAACTTCCAACCAATAATACGAAAATCTTCACTAGCATCTCAATGAAACAATATAATTTATGACATTCAACGTATTTTGGAAGGGCTTTATTAAACACTAGCGTAAACACATGTGCTATCTAAGGATGGCAATGCGGGCCAGTCCGACTCGTTTAGGCCTGGCCTGCTCCGCCCGCACACTTTATGCGGGCTGCAAACACTGACCGCCCCGCCCTGCACTTGGCTTGTGGGCTGACCTGCTTTTTTTTTTTTTTTTTAATTTTTTTGTTAAAACTTTCAATGTTTAAAAATTGGGAAACTTTAAGAAGTTCACAAAATTAAGTAAAAACTTTGGGGAGTTGGATGATAAATTGATAATTCAACATTTTTATCATATTCATATTCATACTATGACACACACAATGTATTCTTTAAATTTTAGTACATTAAAAAAATACATAATACTTGTCCTTTCCAGTTAACAAGATTTTGAAACATTAATGCAAAAGTCCATAAAAAAAGTAATTAATATACACAAATGCAAATTTTTTTTCTTTTTCAATTTTTATATGGGTCGGGCCACTGCTGGCCTGCGGGCTTACTACCCTGGCCCGCCCTGCATTTTTTCGTGGGCCTGTAGGTCGGCCCAACGGGTCAGGCCCTAATTGCCACCCTTAACGCTATCACACCTGTGTGTTCGTATTTTTTAATATGCGTGATATTATATTAGTAGGTGATGATATTATAATGTTATTAAGTTAATATATAAAATAAAATTATATTTGTTAAAAATAAAGTGAAATATATCAGAAAAAATGAGAAAATAACTGTTGATAAATAAAGAAAAAGAGAAAAAGTACATATAGACCGTTTTATAAAAGACTTGTAAAAGTAATGGTCAATTTTCAAAAATTTAATAAATAATTTTATTTTAAAAGATAAAATTGATATCTTGAAATGTGGAGATAAAAGAGGAAATCCTTTTTATATATATTGTTATAGATATAGATGTTGTAATACATACTATCACCTAACTTAATAAGGAATATGTTAGGGTAATTTATTAACCTAATTTCTAAAAACCTCATGCACAAACTTTTTATCTTCATGTTACCCAATATCTTAATCTACATGATTAAATCTTCAAGAAAACATAAAAAATCTCTCTATACAAAATACTTTCTCTATTCACTTTGATAACCCAGTCAAGCCTTTTACATCCAGATGTCAAAGTCTATACCAATAATATCTTCTCTTAACAAAATACTTAAACTAGGAAGAAATGAAATTAAATCTTAGTAAAAAATTAATTAAAAAATTTCATTAACTCAACTTAATCTTCACGATATTCTCTCCTCGAAGTTGTATTATGTTATAAAAAAAAATTATATTTTAATATACAAAAGATTTAAAACGAAAAAGAGATTTAGATAAATTAATTTTTTTAATGAAATAAAAACTAAAGACTTATAAGTTTTCCTTTTTTTCAGAATTTTTACCTTTTACCTTGTAAAATTTATCTCCATGAAAGGCTAAATGTATAATATAATATCATAATATTTTACTTTAAACTAAATTCCTGATTTTTTTTTCTTAAATCTCTAAAACAAGTATTAATATATTATATTAAAATGAACTCCCAAAAAAGGAAAATAATGACAGCAAATTTTTGGAGGAATTAAAATATTATATAAAATCTCACTTGTTTCATGAAGGTCACTCACAATGAATTTAAATTTAAAAATGTAAATAAAAAAAACAAAAAACACACATTTATAACAAAAGAAAGAAAATGAATATATATATATATATACTCCCAATAATAAAATCTCCTCCCTCGGTTTTGATTTTGATATCGAAAATTCAATTTGCATTTACCGCCAGACGTTTTCGGTCATCATCACTCTGAACCCTGAAGAGAAGTGTCATGGAAGCAGAAGAACCCTTTCAACTTCCTCGTCTATCTCACGGTCTCTCTCTCTCCCTTAGAATTTCGATCGGAACGTTTTGCGTCAATAAGAAAATAGTCACAGTTTTTCTGCTTTTTTTTTTTTTTTTTTTTCAATAACATTACGAGTTGAATCATTCCGAGGATAACCTTCGTGCTAGGGTTTCGTTCAACACGATTTCTGCTAGTTATACTTTTGCTTTTGTTTTTTTGTTATTGAATCTGATGCTGTTTATTTATTTATTGAGCTGAAGTTGCAAATTCTCCGGTTCACGGCATGGAAAGCGTGGTGGCAACGGTTAGCGGTTACCACGGGTCCGAGCGGTTCGATCTCATCAAGCTGATTTCACATGCCGGCGCCAGTTACGTCGGCACAATGTCGAAATCGATAACGCATCTGGTTAGATTTTTCTTTTTCTAATTTGTTCGTGGGAGAGAATGAGAGAGCACGACTGAGAGGGGTAAAGAGAAAGTTTAACTGAGACAGATAACTAAATTGAGAGAGGTTCAGATAACCGAGAGATAATGAGAAAGCTTAAAGGAACTTGATTGAGAGAGGTAGAGAAAATAATTCTTTGTTGGGAGAGATAGACAAACAGATACATATATTTAGAGATTATAGAGATTAATTTGATAGTGGATTTTGATAATGCATCTGGAGTGTTTGTGTATGTGAGTGAGAGAGTGAGAAACTTAACTCGATGGAGAATTTTGGTGCGGAATGTTGAATTTGGTAATTCAATCGAAGAGTTTTGTGTGTTGATTGAGTGAATGAGACAGAGAGCTTAATTCGGTGGTGAATTTAGGTTATGTCCAGGTTGTGACTTAGGAAGGTATGTGTTCTGTTTCTGTGTTGAAAGGGAAAGAGAATTGAGGGAGAATTTAGGCGGAAGAAGAGAGTTTTGGAATGAATGAACAGGTTATTGCAAGCTTCCATTGAAGAACTGTTTTATGATTGATTGTTTTTGTGATTGATCAGGTGTGCTGGAAATTTGAAGGAAAGAAATACGATATTGCGATGAAGTTTAAAATACCGGTAGTGAACCACCAATGGATTGAGGACTGCATAAAGGAAGGGAGGCGTGTTCCAGAAGATTCTTATACCTTGCAGAGGTGAATTTCTTTTCTTTCCCCTCCTTAGGGAAGAATTATACCAAGTGTAATGGATTTTTTCAGAGTTATATGAAAGAAAATAACTCATGATGATTGGTTGTTCTACTCAGCATCCAATGTCATCATCATCATGCTCTTGGAATTAGAATGAGCGTTAAAAAAACATGAGCTGATCAGTTTGATATGGCAATTTTTGCTTTGGATTGTGTTATGGCGTACATTGAAAGTTACTGTATATGAAGTTATTCGCATTCCTAAATCACAACCCAACAACTTAAACCTGAAGGAAAGTAATGTTGACATTTAACATTTAACATGGCATTAGTGCTATACTACAACTTTATTGTAAGTTGGTTATTAATAGTTATGATTTTCTATCTACCATATATGATGTTTTATAATGGGCGTCTTTCTTGTGGACTCAGGAGTTTGCTTCTAGTTTCTTTAGTTTGGGATAATCGGTTTTATTATATGGTAGTTGATTATTAGGTTTGAAAATCTTGGGTGCATTGTCTGGTTATATAGGAGCTTATTTTTGGGTCTTCTCGTATAATCTGACATTTGTGGAATATTTTTTCTTAAGTTCACTTATTATCATTATTATTTTCAGTGGACATGAAGTAGGGCGATTGTTACTGGAAGTTCCACTCACTGCTCGGGCCAGTAGGTTGACAAAGAAAAAATTCGTCAGTGACGAGTTACATGATACTGGGACTGAAAGGCAAAATCCTAACTTCGGTTCTGGAATTTCAATAGCTTATGTTTTGGAAGATTCTTGTTTAATGAAAAAGGTAAATTAAACTCTGGACTCTCTGTGACCTCTTGGACATTGTTAATCTTTATGATGTACATTCTGTGTGTTTTGATGCAAGTTCTGATTCATAATTTTGTTGCCTGAATTTAGAATGGGTCACAACTTTCACAATGTGATATCTGGAGTCATTAACACCCATTTTAAGAGTTGATCATTAACTATAGACAAAAACTTCACTTGCACATCTAGGTGTTCCATTTAAATCTATATGTATTTTTTATGGCATCAGGCAAGGTTTCTTATTGCACTTCTTTGTTATGCCTTGATAAATTAAAAACTAAAGGTACCACCTTGGTTCTGTGACGGGGATGGGAGGATTGTTTTCTTTTTAGATTTGAGTCATCGTCAAAGTTTAGTGGTGACTTTTCTGATATCTTTTGCATCAAAGGATTATTTTAAAATTTGTAGCCAGTATTATTCATCTACAAACTTTAATAAATATGACTACTTGCTTCATGCAACATATGTGGTTTGCCTTCTACAAAATGGTCAATTAAAGAAAAAGCATGCCGTAGGTATGTATATCATAGATTACATGTAGGCTGAACGATAATTCAAAATATGTAGCAGGATAAACTAGCTGTTTGTCTGGATGGACTTTTTTCTGCATCTCTCAATCATTTCTTCATTGTTGGTGCTTTATAAAATACTTGCATTACATTTCCTATCCTCTTGAATACAGCATTATTTGTTCTTTCGGAATGCCTGCTAATTTCTTCTCTTTTCTCTGCATTCCCTATTTTTTTAAGCATGATGAATCAACTTCATATTCGTCTAGACTGTCAAGGAAAGGAAAAAGGAACATTTGTAACGGTAAGGGAGTCAGTACTCTAGCTGGACCTTCTCGTAAAGGAAGAAGACTTCGGAGAAATCTTGTTGATGATGTGGTGTTGGCTCCTTCAATTTTGGATTTTAGCCCAGATGACCACCTTTTTAAAGCGGATAGACTACAAACAGACGCTGAAGCGACATCTAGCCTTTCTGGTGGTGTTAATAGTAACATTATTCTACAAAATAGTGAAGGACCTAATGCTGGATTAAGAACTGAAAGTAGTATTATCAATGGTGGTTCAGATGATATTGAACAGATCAAAGATTCAGTTCATATATCTACTCGTAGAAGTTCAACATTGTTTGTAGAAAATGCCGTACGTGTGCCGCAAACGTCAATAGATTTATGTTCTAGTCATGATGAAAAATTCAGCGACGGTGATCAGGTTGATAATGGTGCTGGCTTACCTACTTCAACAGAGATGTCATGTGTTATATGTTTCACAGATTTCAGCACAACACGGGGAATTCTGCCGTGTGGACATCGATTTTGTTATCCATGCATCCAGAGTTGGGTTGATCTTAGGGTATGCCTTTTCATTTATTTGCCATTTTTACGAATAAAAGCCTATTAATTGATGATCATAATCTTTGTAGCATGCCATTTTCTTTTGACTAGATTTCAAAGTTGGTCTCTGTTTTCCTAATCCTAACTAAACTATATAATTTAACTTTCATTCAATTTATGCTTCTCTTTATCATTTATAATTTGAGGCTCCACCTCATTGTTTTGCTTTATTTTCTTAGTGAAATCCTTGTGAAAGCATATTGGGTAAATAGTCGATTCAATACAACAAGTATTATTATATTTTATTTAGTTTAATAAGTAAAAAACTAAAGTCTTAGTACAAGAATTTTAACTTTGTCAGTTTTATTTGAATTTAGTCAATGGTTAGTACAATTGAGTGTGTTTGGTCTTTAGTAATTGTTTCTTGTGTATATCAAAGGGAAAATTAATGTTAATATGAAATTAACTTTGAAGGAATTAAAGATTAAAAAAGCAAAGGATAAGGCTTCATGTTAACGTATTCAATTACCTCAACAATTAATGGAGTTCAAACAAAATTAACGAAATTATAGTTTATTTACTAAGATTGTAATTTTTTTTATTGTACTAAAGTATTGTAGTGAACTAAATATTTACCCTAGTATATTTATCAATTTTGTCCAGGCTCTCTTACGAATGCACTCGTTTGAATTGATGGTGATTCTAAAATGTACTATTTAAAGATTAAGATGGATTAAGTCAACCTCGTTAGATTTGTCTTAATATTATTTGGTTGTCTCTTTCATTTCTCATTTGTTTTTCAATATTTATAGACTTCGATGAGAAAAGAATCAACTTGCCCTCTGTGCAAACAAAGTTTTGTGATGATTAAGAAAGTCGAGCATGCAGCCACCACGGATCAAAAAGTATACTCCCAGACAATCCCCTGTAACAATTCAGCCTCTGAAATTTTTATCCCCATGGATCAAGGATTGTCGCATACTACCTTTGAGGTATGCTCATTCTTAAGCTATATTAGCTGTTATCTCTTTTGGGTGTTATTTTTTATTTTTTTTCCCATATTAGTTGAAATCACATAACACGGACGAGCCTTAACTCAGCTGTTAGATTGCTACCTAGAGGTCATGGGTTCAAATTTTAAAAATAATCTTTCTGCTTGTACGGTTAAAAAACTATTCTAGATTATTTTAAAAAATAGAGGAAGAGGAAAGAAGTGGCCCAACATAGGGTAAAATTTGGAATGAGTGGTTGTTAAGTTATTGATTATACAGCAACAGTGTTGGCTTGTATACATTCCTTACAATATTGACATCTTTAAAAATATTGACTGGTATTCACTGAAAGCCTGTCATAGATTCTACTGCAACTTAATGTTTCTTATATGCTCTTTGCTTAATTTGGACGGCGCATAAATAAGTGGCAGTTTAACGGTTGTTTCAACCATATAGTGAGAGCGAGTAAGATTTATTTGGCCTAAAAAAAACAATATCACATGAGCTGGCAACTTTTGTTTTACTAGTTAAGTTGGAATGCTTTTATGTGTGGACTCTACCCCACCCAACATTTTGATCATTTTAATAGTATTGTCTTACTTATTAAGGATTGTTATTTGTGTAACAAACCAACATTCTCACTGTCAGCCTTATGATATCCATGATTTTGTAATGTTGGATTTCTATTTGTCCTTTATTAGGCAGACTATGATTCCCACCAATGTCCATGAGCATGTTCAATATACTGTAATGCACACCACCTATAAGAAGCCAGAAATGACTTGATTTTATTCTGTGATTTTTATGATAATTGAAAAAAATAGGAACACTTTTTTAACACATTTTCTAATCACAAATTTTGAGATTAGGTCCCACATTTGATATACATATACATGTATGCATTGATTTGTTTCGTATATTGTCACTGAAACTGAAAGTTTATAAGCATCTTGATATGATTGTCACTCCGTGGTTTGTCTTTTGCTTATACAGTCTACACAGACCGGAGCTTGTGTAATTTGCCGTGGTCGGGAACCTGAGGATCTCCTTGAGAATTGTGATATTTGCCAAATTCAAAAAATCCATTCTTATTGCATGGACCCTCCTCTACGGCCATGGACATGCAATCATTGCAAAGAACTCCGGATGCTTTATCGCACTAATCACTATTAGTGTGCATCTTTCCGGTGCAACTCTTGGGAGACCCAAGTATGTTTTCATTTCATGAGATGTTGTAATTTTGGGAAGTTTATTCATGCTGACAATTTTTAGCTACATTGTAATAAGTTACATCTTTTAAATATGTGATATTTGGAACAAGTATGATTTTGATCTCCAAATTAAAAAATTAATCTCTCAAAACTGAATATTTTCTAAATAAAATTTAAAATAATGCTTACATATATTTTATTAATTAAATTTTGATAGGACAAATTCATTATGTGCGAATTCAAAATATTATTAAAATTCATTTGTATATCAATTAATTTATATTTAAGCAAAAAGTTTAATCTTTTAAGAAAATATAATTTATAAATTTTTTCAAAAAATATATGTAACGTTTATTTCACTCATGGACAATGGTAGGTTAATACATTTGACATGATTTTTATAATGGAAGAGTAAAAAAATGATGTGTCAAATGAATATAAAAGGTGTCAAAACCTTGATTTTATACCAACCCTTTAGAATAATGCTTGTAAGATCGAATCAAAATTATTTGACTCCAATTTTTTTTTTTGTACAGTTACATGCCATCTTTTAATCTTTCCTCTAATATTTAAAACCATGAGCGATGAAAAAGACATCACAATCAATGAATTTAAAATCTGAATTTGTTAATGCACCATCTCAATTGGAATGATATCTTTTATTATAATGACATGAAATAAAATCAAATGATCATTCTATAATAGATGTAATGAAATCAAATGATATAGATATTAGATTGAGATCAAATGATATAGATATTAGATTCAAAATCATTCAACAATGCAAAAAAATCAGTTTGACAAAGAAAATGAAGATTTCGATTGAAACAACCTAACTATTAAAGTTTTAGTTCTTTTTCGTTGTAATTATCCCATCTTCAGGATTACTTCTCTCCTATGTAAAAGTTATTTCCTTTTTCCTTTCGTTCGTTTTTTTAGAAAAAATAACTATTTTATATTATAATTTATATTATCATACACAAATATATTATTTGATAACTTTTGTGTCAATCTTAATGGGATATAATTGGATAATTAAAATTTTTACTAAGCAAAAAATTATTTATTTAATAAATTAAGTAATTAAATAATGTCTCTTTATTTAAAATAGTTAAATGATTTTTATTTTTGTAAATAATCATCACGTAATTTTTTAATATTATTATTATAAAATAAAATATATTAAATTTATGATTTTTTTTTGTTAACTAATTATAAAATAAAAATTATAAAAACTATAAAATTATATATATTTTTAAAAATATAATATTTTAATATAATAAAATATAATATTTTTAAAATATAACATTTTAATATACAGATAGGAGTGCGTATTTTCCTCAATTTATTATATTATTACATGACTATACTTATTAAAATAATATAACTTTCTGGAGTTGTTTAAAACACATCAAATATTTATAAATAATTTAATTTAAATAGATAATTTTATTTTATTATTTTTATTGGGTTGCGCCTTTGCTACAATCTAGTTCTTATTGAGATTCATTCCAGAGTTCCAATAATTATGTCCAATTGCAAACTAAACAAGAAAAATAAATACATGCATATTGTGCATGTATTACCATCAAAGTATATGAAATATCATTATCAAAGAATACATTCATAAATGTTTTGAATCCCGTTCAAACCTTAATCATCTAGAATGGTGGATATTTTTTGTACATATTCAAGTCAAGTCAAATCTTTTAGAAAAGTAGAGGTGGCTTTCAAAATTATGATAAAGTTAGTATAAAAGAACCATTTGTTGTTCAATTATCCCATTTAATTTCAGTACTGTGTTGGATTGAGTTGGACTGCTCATAAGAACAGAAACATTAGTTGTGCATTATGAATGCAGAGCAATCTGAACTTTTTTGATGAAATTGAATTCAGAAGATTCAGTGTATCATGTTTTGTGTGTGAACTTTTGTTTCACAGTCCAACAGAAAGAAAATTCAAGGTTTCATGAACCTAATGGCTTGCTGGGCCCATTTCCTCTACACTCTGAAAATAACATTAATGTTTTTCGTTTGCTCCCTTGTCCTGTTGAAAAAAAAAAAGAAAAAGAAAAACACAAATGAGATTTCAGAAAGGAGAAACTCAATCCTTTAAATTTAGAAAAGAAAATATTTAATAAGAAATATCATCATTTAAAGATTACTTTTTATTCTAATTTTATAAGTTTAATAAATTCTGTTACTAATGTCAATTTCAGCTCACTCCAAAATTAATAGGAAATATTGAACTTATTTTAATTTCAATATGGAAAATAAGTATGTGTATGCGTTTTTTATTTTAAATTATTGAAATAAATGTAATTTATCTTGTAAAATATATGCAATTATAATTGTTTATTTAATATTTCAATTTGATATCATATTTTTCGGGTTAAAATTTTCTTTTTAAATAAATATTTGAATAATATAATTGCATCTGTTTCCCAATAAAAATTATCATAAAATGTAAATGTTAAAATTAAATTAAATATAATTTTGTACTTCCACAATCTCATATTGACATTTTTATCCCAAGCATTCACCTTTGAATGATTAGAATTTGATGTCACTTGTTTTTTTTTTCCTCTCATGGCAATGTTTTATTTTAGGTATTGGGATGTTAGATAAAGATTAGCGTTCTGTATATTCTTTCTGCTGTTGTTTGTCAGTGTTTTTATGTCGGATTGTGTTTGGTTTGAATGTGCATCGTTTTTGTCGCTTTCAAACTTATTTGTGAGGCTACCAAGTCAGAACCAAAGAATCTAAGATCATCCCTCCCTTATTCGCTTTGCCATCGTGGCCTGCTTCTAATCTCTAGAATGATCTTCTTATATAATATTTTTAGATTAATTTTCATTTGATAATTTTTCATTATATATCTTAATATGCCTTGATATATTGATATAAGTTATTAATATTTAGAAATTAAATTTTAGTTTTTAATTATAATAAAATAATTTCATATATAAAAATAGTCTTTATTTATTTATTTTATTAAAAATATTAATTAATTAATTAAAGATTTAAAAATATTTCAATGATTAAGTATTTTTTAGTATATATATAATAAAAATTTATTTGTTAAATATGGTTTTATACTATTTAAAGCAAGTTCTTAAACCTTTATATAAAAATTAAGTTTGCTTCTATTAAAAATTGGTTTTTCATTTAAAAAGGTGAATATTACATTTTGTAAAAAACAAAACAAAAAAATAGATGATTGATTGAATTGTATTTTTAAAGTTTTGCAGTTTTTTTAGTTTGTATTGTCGCAAGATGTATGATTAGATGATACCTAAATAAATATAAGATCAATCAAATATTTTTGTAAATTCACTTTTTAATTTTCCTCAAATAAACTTATCAATTATAACATGCAATACAAAAAGATTAAGGTAAAATAGATACTCAATATTTTTATATTACGCTTAATTCTTGATTAACGAGTCAAGTTTTACAAAATATTTTAACAATGCAAAGTACAATAAAACATTTTTTTGGTCTCTAGCCACTTCTAGAGATGTCATTTAAGTATTACTTCAACAAGGACAAGTAATTTCTGACTCAAATAGCACTTCTAGTTCAACCCAAGTATTATTTTGGCTCGGTCACTCTTGGTTGACATGTTCAAGTATTCTTTTCACAAGTCACTTCTAACTTAATAAACTATTTTTTCAACAAGTCATTTATGACTCAATAAACTATTCTTTCAACAAGTCACTCATGGTTCAAGACAAATACAATGTCTGTGTGATCAAAATATCACAACTTTTTGCTCACTAGAGAAGGTAAAGTCTTTGGACGTATACAATGTTTAGATTCTCTTTATTATACTTTGTAAGGATGAACACAAATAGTGTCGTTACAAAAAATTTAGGGTAAGGAGAAAATTAGCAAAGTTTTAACACTTGAAAATGATATCTCTTATTAGTTTCTTGAAAAAAAAAAACGTTTTTATATAGGCTCATGAAATGATTGTTGAAATCATTTTTTGTAATTTGAGCAACTTTAAACTCAATTAAATTTCATCTTCTTTTTCCTAATACTGTTTGTTGAGTTTTGATGATTAGAAATACCGTATGTGTTTTATGCAACAATAATTGTTCTTATCTTCTTTACACAACTTCTTTGATAGATGATAACACTTATCTTCCTAGGTTGAAAATTTTGTTTACTTCAAAGAGTGATTAAAAAGTGCACACCATACTAAAGAGATATGTTGCCTAGAGTTAACATAAGCTCGTGTTAGATAAAATTTGCCGACATTTCAACTTTAGTTCGAACCCCAAAAGGTATTGGAATGAAGCTTAAATTTGGCATAAATCACTTTATGTCATATGGAAAAGAAATTCCTTGCATTACATATTAAAATTTTAGAAATATTTTTTGAGTTCATGTCTCCTTAAAGTCTTTTATTGTACTTATCATCATATCACCATCTTTATTTGATCATATGTAGTGAAACTTTGTATGATGTTCTATCGTCTGCCAAACAAAACAAAGTACATACACTCATGATTTTATCAAAGTTCATGTTTTAAGCATTGTGTTTTATTATTTTCAAGCATTCAATCAAAAGAAGAGGGCGTGAGACTTCTGCTCTATCATACTTCAAAGACCTTGAGTAGGATTTTTCTAAAGACTCTAGTGTATGTAGGAAACCTAATATTTGGTGCTATTACAAAACTTATTGTAAGATGATTGAATCGCTCTTATATATTATATCCTCTAGGCTTAACATAAAGGTTGATGTATTATGTGTGTGTTTTTGGTTTGATCCATAAGCAATTTATTTAAAATTGTTAAGAAAGTTTACCATCTCACTAGAATGAATAGCCTTGGGTTTCACTCTATGCATAATGAAAGTTTAACATTAATATAATCAATATTGTGATATAAACTAAGTTGGAGATAAAGTGAAAAGAAAAACCATAATGGAGAATGTCATTTTATTGGAGAAAACATAGTGCCATGGGTTAGCAAGAAGTTAATTAGAGACAATGTACCTCTTAACAATAAGTAGAGTACATATCAACTACAACCTATTGCCCTCAATTGCTATGGATCAAGAACTAGTTAGAGGACTCTGTCTAAAATTTCATATTACATTCACATTCCAAACATACTGATTAATTAGTGACTTAAAAAATATTTACACAATTAATTTTACTTTTTAAAAGATATATGTGTATTAGAATAAAAAAAATATAAAAAAATAAAATAATAAAACTACTGAAATATGTGTCAGCCTTTTCTTTAATGGGATGAGTCAAAATTTACTTTAATAAAAACAAGCCCACTCACCCTCCTTGTTTTTGACAGAACAATGATGATGGGTGCACATAAACAACACTACACCTAAAACTAGATTATGATATATAATAAAGATTGACTAGAAAAAAAAATATTTTTAGTATTTATATACTCAAATATAAGCAACAAAGATAAAATTGAAATATATGTTTTGTGTGATAGTGTGAAGAAATTATGTTAGAGACAGAGGTTTTTGAAGATGTAGGAAGGTGGAGATGGTTTTTGAAGGAAAAAAAATGTGGTAAGTCGTTTTTCATTGAGAAGCACGTTGGTGACCACTTTGATGTTTCATTTTCATATGCAAACAATTAATGCTTTTCAACCTTTTATCTTATCCTTCTTTGTCCTCTTTCGTCAACCCCACTTCAATACTTTCACGTGCACCCATTTCCCACATCACTTCTCTTCAACTTTATTCTCCACCAATTCCTTTGCAACTAACAATCTCACCTTCAATATTTTTAACAACTTCAATATATAAGTGCCTTTTTTTTTTTTCTTATATACATATAAAAAAGCATCCCTAGAACACCAATTAAAGTACCATTTTGTGGTCAAGAATATAGAGTTAATAGTATTTCTTGTTTCGATACACCTACTGGTCTCAAGTCGTTTTAAGGGTCGAGATCAAATGTAGTTTAAATACTCTTTACTTCTTCGACCCTTTGAGACGACTTTTAAGTACAAAATCATAATGAAATTTTAAATTTTAAAGAAGACAATACTTTAAATAGAGTGATTAATCTACAATAACCAACAAAGTAACCCAAGAACATCTCATCTTCATACTAACTCGTTTAAATCCTCAAGGTCATGCCTTCAATTACAACAACCAAATCTTTATTTATCATAAATTTTATTTTGATGTTAAACCATATAATTGTATAAATAGAATTAATGCATAACTAAAAATAAATAAAAATAAATAATGAAAACCAATACATGATTAGAGATAAATATAAATAAATATATGAAAGTAAATATAAATTGAATAAATAGGACCAGTGAACAACTTGAGATGAATATAAATAAATAAATAAGAACAGGAACTAAATATAAATTAAAATAAGGTTAGGGACACCTTACTTAAGGTAAATATAGAAATAAAAAAAATTATGAAAAGATAAAAACATAAAAGTAAAAAGATAAAATGCTAGATGTTTCCTCCCCATACCTTAGTTTACACCAAGGTTGTATTGAGACTTTGATGATATATAAATTGTTCTTCTTTGTTGCTACTACGTATCCTCACTTTCTCTTTTCTTATAATGGATAGATTTACATTATCAGCTCTTCTCTATTTTTGTTTTTCCTTTATCTCATACCTTCACCCTTCATCTTATTTATAGTACCCAAAGCAATGATTATTGCTGGTCTCCTTTTAACTAAATTTTTTATAATACTATGTTAATCACATTGGTAACCAATTTCTCATTCAAGATATTTTTCATTGATTGATAAATTTTTCTTACTTTCTTATTCTTCAAACAATCCATAGATAATATTGGAAATGGTTATAAAAATTTTCGTATAAACTTTGGACATGTAACAATGTATAAACCATGTTTTATACAAAAATATTTGTGGCCAAAATAATATAACTCAAATATTTATCATAAAATTTTATTTTAAATTCAGACTTTTCTTCTCTTCTCTTCTATTATTATAATAAAAGTGATTATGCATTATTTCTCATTTACATATATCAGTATATAAATTCTAAGTATTTAATATATTTTTTTATAAAATATTTAACTATTTGTATATCTTGAATATTTATAATCTTTATATTTATATATTCATAATTTATTAAATTATATACAACATATTTTAAAAATAATGTATTATAAAATTTTAGATATTAATATATTGAAAAATATTATGATATAAATTTTGAGATGTTAGACACTTTATTTAGTATATAATCTAATTAATAATAAACACATTAAAGAAGTAATTAAAGTTGATTAAAGATTGTTTTAAAAGATTGTTTTAAAAGATGTTCTTACCGTCTTTAAACATTCGTTATTAATGATATATTAAAAAGATAATAAAAAATATAAAAGCTGATAACAGAAAAACTTATCAAGCTTTAATTTCATGATAAAGTTAAGTATTTTTAATAGATTTTTTATTAATTTTTTTAAGTATATTGGGTTTACAAATTTTTTATATTTTCATTTAACTTTTTTGTTAATTCGACGATATTATTATATTTCGACATATTATTTACTTGTTTCCACGTATTAAGAAATGTGAGATTAAATCATTAATACAAATATCATGATTATTGTAAAGTAATAAATGACTTTTATTGCTTTAATTAAAATGTAATGGATAATAAATGGGAGTGACTAGTAATATTTGTAGGATAAAAATAATTTTGTCCTTTTTCAATATTGAAATTTATAGGATCTCAAAAATATAATAAAAAAAAGTAAAAATACAGATACATAGAATGAAAATAGAGTTTCTTTTTCATCTTTCAAAAACAAATTTATTTTTTAAAAATTAGGAAGGTTATAATTTATTGTGGTTGTAGAAAATCTAAAAATAAATGTTAGCTAATGATGTAGCCGTTACATATAAATGTCTTGACTTTAGTTTCCCCACAAATGCAGTAAATTCGGTTTCTGGTCAAACTTATTTAATGCTGCATTATATTTTCCTCTTCAAATCTTCCAAAGCTGACACAACATTGGTAATATCAATTATAACTAAAATTAACTATATTAAGGTAAGTTGATTAATCATTTTTATTTTTCTACAATAAAGAAATAGTTGATTTTTCAAAATTACTCTCAAATCAAATTTATTAAAAATAATGTTTGGGTTTAAATATTCACATATTTTCGAAATAATAATACTAAATAATATTTCAAATTTACTTATATTTAACTTCATTAAATATGAGCTTATGCTCATTACTTTACAAAGAAGATGTTCAAATGATGATTAATTTTAATAATTAAATATAATTAAGTATTATAATAATTAATTTAAATATCAATTTATAACTTAAAAATTGTTGTTATCTAAAATAATTTTTATTATAAATAAAAGTTATAATTGATTTTGAAATTGATAACAAAAATAATTTATATTATGAATCGATATCTAAATTTGTCAATATATTCACTACTAAAGATTTGACTACAAAAAAAATTGGCCTCTAATTTTAAATTTGGTCTATAAATCATTTTCTAACCTATTTTTTTTTTCTAAAATTGATTATTTCATAGAAAATTTCTTATAGGATTAAAATATAAGACATTAATAACATGATAAGAAAAAAATTGATTTAGATAATGTTTTTTAAATGCTACTTATATATCAAATTAATATAAATCATTAACAAGTTTTTTTTAAAAAATAATTAATATATACTACAAATATACAGACTATTTAATTAAGATAAAAAAAAAAACAAATGTAAAATTATAAAAACACCTTATAGAATTAAGGAACAACTTTTTTTTTCTTCATAAAATGTGTCCTATAATAAGGATGAGAAAAAAGAGATCTTTTTATTATGATTTTAATTAAAAATATATATTATTAACAAAATAAATTATCAACTAATCATAAATTATGGTATCAATTATTTTTCTGGCTGTCAATCTCTTCTACAGGGGTTGGCCAAGACCCAATAGAATCAAATTCTAATCCAACAGTAAAACAGGTACAAATAATTTGATTTATGATTGTTTCCCCGTATTCCCAATATATAAAATAAACTACTTATTTTAATTAAACTGTTATTAAACCCTTTTGTTAATCATATTTTTAAAAAACAGTAATTTTGATTCAACTTCTAATTTTGTTTAAGTTTCTTTAATAGTGTAAACGGCAATAAAATTAGAAACTGATCCTGGTAGTCAAAAAACAATCTTGCAGCCAATACTTCATTTTAAAGTAAATATAATAATAATAATAATAATAATAATAATAATAATAATAATAATAATAACCACTGAGACAAGTAATAAAAAAATAATAAAAATATTAAATTTATAATTTTTGTTTATGTTGTTTTTTTTAAAAAACATCAATATGTTTTCAACATACTGAAACCGTAATAAGACCTGAATAATTATTTTGAAGAGCCAAACAAGACAAAAATTGCCCTAATCAAGTATTTTGAAATTTAACAAGAAATGCCTTAAATTTTTTAAGGGATTGCTTTAATTAAAAAAGAAAAAAAGAGGTATAAGATTTTCTTTCCCTAAATTAGATTTTATCTTTTTTTTCCCCTTTCTTGTATGGTTTTCCATTCTTATCTGAGAAAATGGCATGAAAAAAGCTCACACATATTGTTCCAAACATTGAAAATAAAAAAACTTTAGCTTTTGGTTGATGTGCTTGATAAAAAGAAAAGAGTGAGAGAGAGAAAAAGAAAGAGCATAAACATAAAGCAAAAACAAAGATCTAATTGAAACTACATATGATGCATGAAACAAAATTGAAGGGAAAACAACATTGAAGAAGAACTAACAAATGTTTGAGTAGAAATCATCATCATCAAAAAGCAAAAGTTTTGGACTTTGGTGAATCAGCCACTTTGAGAGTTTGTTCAATGAGTTTTCTGGCTTTTCTGCTTCTAATCTCCATTCTCATGCTTTCACTCTTCTCCACTTTATCATACTCACTCTTCTTCGCAATCTTCAAACTCCTCATCTTTGATTTCAAACTCACCATCAACCTTCCCAACCCCATTGCTTCTTTTTTCTTCTTCCTTCAACCTTCTTCACTCTGTTCATCAATCACAGTTAGAACAAAAAAGAAAAATAACAGAACTAGAATTCATGATAACTCATAAGAAGAAGAAGAAGAAGAAAGGGACATGTGAGAGGTACTCAAAAGGAAGAGGAACATAGAAACAAACCTTTTGAAGGAGTGATTGTGAAAAGTTTTGACCTTTCTGATGTTATATAGAGTGCAGAAAAAAAGGGTCTTTCTCTCTCTTTATATATATATATATATATATATTTATATTTTGTGAATGGGAATGAACGAATAACAAGTGCATTCAATGAATTGTGGGTATATTCGGTGTCCGTTTATCAATTCTTATTCATAATTGTTTAAAAATTCGCATCAGTAA
>Ga0214542_1000820_pt1 | contig 59879 bp, 21 predicted proteins | sample CNSS1metaG_FD_160096 | JGI IMG/M metagenome (GOLD analysis project Ga0214542, IMG submission 160096) | Root nodule microbial communities from cowpea collected in UCLA plant growth center, Los Angeles, California, USA - CNSS1 | ecosystem: Host-associated > Plants > Roots > Nodule | place: USA...
AATCCATGATAAATCACATACCAATCATGCCAATTAAACTCACAAAATTCAAACACCCAAGCATATTTATGTACATCTTATTTAGGAAGGATAACCTAACCAAGGCATGCAACAGACCATTCAAACAGCTAGGAAAACAGAGCACGCCTTCGCGAACTCGCTCAGGTGAGATGCTGTCCTCACAGAAACAGCGAATTCTCGCCCAGGCGAGACGCGCGACAGTGGAGGTTTCACGAGATCTCGCTCAGGCGAGGCCTTCTCGCCTGAGCGAGATTAGGCGTCGCTCAGAAACGAAAATGGCCGCCTAGGCGAGTCCTCGAGGCAGAACCTTAGGCAAAAGCCCTGTTATTCTCGCCTAGGCGAGACGAGCTCGCTTGGGCGAGATTAACAGGTCTCACCACTGTCAGCACACATGCAGTAGCGAAAATAGCCCAGATCAACACCCAAAAACACATGCAACTCAGTTTCATTCAATTAAACATGCTTCTCAAGCTTTTAAACATGGAACACACCAACAAGACACCCAACAACAAAATGAACGGTTAAATCTAGTTTCCCTTACCTCTATATTGAGCACCAAAAGCAAACCGATCTGAACTAAGGGGTACTACAACCCCAGGAATGAGCTGAAACATGGCAAAAGGGACAAAACGAAGTCAAGAAACTTAACCCCAACTTGACCCACACGTCTTAAATGGAGTGAAGAGGAGAAGGAACGGACCAGGAGCTCTAAAGCTCAGCTTACCTGGAAAAAGGGGGAGTTTTGCTAACTTGAAGACGTAAAGATGGTGTGCCCTAGCAGAGCACCTTGCTTGAGATGAAGAGAGGGAACAGAAGCTGGTTTCTGAAAATGGAATAGAAATGAAGGGGTTAGGGGTCCTACTGAAGGGCTGGCCTTGGGCCTACGAAGAGGCCAGACCCAAACACACACATAAGACTGAAAAATGGGGTTTACATTAAACAAATTTATAAATATTAAAACTATATTTTTTAGAAGACTGTGCATTTGAATTTGAATTTATAAAAATTCAAACCAGCCTTTTAAAAAAAATATAAATTTAGATTTAGTTTCTATTCGAATGATTTAAATATATAATGGAGTGAATTATTTGAGTAATAGAGTATATCTAATTCTGTGGATTTAAATCCCTACCCAATAAATTTTCATTGCATTTGAAGTTCATTTTAGAAATTAGAACATTTTTTAAAAGATACTACAATAGAATAGGACTTGTAATTGAAAAATATAGTCTAATCAAAGAGCTGGTTTAAAAATGGATGGAATTGATAGATACAGGTCATAGGTCATGCTGTTTCAAATTGGTTCACAAATTTTATGAATATTTTAAATATATATATATATATATATATATATATATATATATATATATATATATATATATATATAATTTAAGACATGGAGATATTGCTTCTTATTTTCTAACTAAGAGATTTGTGATCTTAAGAGAAGGAGGAAAGATTGAAAGTGAGAATTCTTCTTCACTTTCTCCTTCTAGTTCATGCTCTTATTCACTTTAAACATGAGTGTGTTATTCCATGAAAACTTATCAATGGTTAGGTTTATGTTTGGTCAAATCCAAACAAAATTTGATGAATCAAATTGAGAAATGTTTTTTCATACAAGTGGGTAATCAATAAGAAAATGTGTTCTCTCATCAATCATGAAAGAAGTTGCATTAATAAGATATGTATAAGAGTATAAGAATATGGTTTAACTACCATTTCTCAATAGAAAATACAAAGATGAGATTTTGTGTACTATGTCCATTAAATCTACACATATTAAAGAAGTTTAAGCATTAGATACTCCTCATGCTTAATCATATTAGAAAAATAATAAGCATTTCTAAAATAACTTTAAAGTAGTTAATGAAAACAAGATATATAAGGACGATTTACGTTCTAGGTAAATAGTATCTTGAATAATTCATATTCTCATATATTACAATGTAGTGGATAACTATTGACTTGAGCGTCAGAGTGCTTGTAAGTATTTGTCCCTAGTTGGTTCAACTCAAGGATCTGGAACATCTCAAACAAAAGAATGAAGAACATTTCGAACAGAGAAGCAAATAACATCTTAGATCACACAACACTATATTATAGGATTACTCGTTTTCATACAAGAACCTTTAGTATTTTACATATAACCGAGATGATATCGGTTGGGATCTACACGTATAGGGTTATACACACCTCAACATAGATCATGTTACCATTCATAAGAAGTCAACATCATGCTAAGAAGCCAACATCATGGTAAACTAACATGGTTGGCATCATGTCTAACCTAGTACAACCTAGGAATTGTGTTTTTGTTTCGTCAGTTACATAAGTCATTTAGGTATATAAAGTAGTTAATGGATGACACTTTCTTCACAATGTCATTAACACTCAAGTAGCCAATTCAAATCACGACTTCAATTAAATTATTTTAAATAGAAGTCGCCAATGTGTGCCATGACTTCAGTTCAATATGTTCTTAGGCAAAGTCGTCAACTTGTGGCATGACTTTAGTTCAACTTGATTTCAAGCATAAGTCCTCAATTATTGGTATAATTTCAATTCAACATGATTTTTAACAAAAGTCATCTAACCCTATGACGACTTCTTTGATTTATTTTTGACCAAACTCGTTAATTCTAAGAAGACTTTATCTTTTAGCTTTAACTTAATATATGAGATTAATATTAATCTCATAAAATTTGCCTTTCACGAGAAGTACTTCAATATTATTAAAAAATTATCTTTTTCTTTCACAACTTCTTTAAAATGAACTCATACACACCAAGACGAGTTTTCATTATCTTATAATACATTCTATAATTTAGTTATAAAAATAGACACAATATTTCACTCTTTATATATATATATATATATATATATATATCCTTCGTCCAAAAGAAAAACTTCATAAAAAAGGAATTTTGATTGGCACACCTCACACTCCTATGAAGACATCTTTTAAATAAAATCATCTTCATTAACACACTAGAAGCATAACGAAGTTCCATTTCCCTATCCTTTATCTAGTTTACTCTGCATTTAAATAACATCACGGGTCCATTAAAATTAGGTGATTAGGTACTCTTTAATTACTTATTCTTCTTTATATGTAAGTCTAAACATATCAAAATTTAAAAGCTCTCTCGTTAGGTACATAAGAAAATCGGAAAGAGATAAAGAAAAATGATAGATCTCACTCCAAAAACAATACTTATTTTCTATTTTTAAAGAAAATCATACAAAAAAGAGCAAAAATTTAATAAATACAATTGCACCCTTTTGCGATTGCAACAAATTTAAACAAAAACTATTATATTTCATTTCTATTTCAAAATATTTATGTTGCTTTATAAACATATTATTATAATTTTTTTCTTTCACTTTTTTTATCAAAAAATTAAATTAAATACTTTCTCCCGTCACTTTCTTTTCCTTTTACCCTTTTTTTCACAAACCATATGGTACCTTCATTCAATTTATGGAACCACACATAACATATATGGAGGACTTCATTATTTGTTTTAGGTACCAACTTTAAAAATTTTGAATCTTATCGAAGGAAAAAGAAAATCAAACTTAACCACTAAGCAATCTTTTTGAGTTTGGCACTTTTCATTTGCTTTCGTTATATGATCACACGTACATTTGCCTCTCATATTTTTCTTCATATATATATATATATATATATATATATATATATATGATCAATATAAAGCTATGTTCGAGTTCTTTCTTTGCGTTTATACCTAACTTTTTTTTAATAATGCTATCAATAAATATTCATTAGACTAATGATTGATTATCATCGAAGAAAACTAACTTTCTAGTTTCGTTTCTCACTTATCACAAGATTTGAACTTGAAAATTTGATTAATCATTTCTCTTAAACTATAATATTTTTAAAACTTGTTGTGTCATATATCCTATATTAAATATTTAATTTATTTTAATTTTTAACTTTCATTTTCTTTTTTTTTTGAAATTACCTACATCATTAATTTTATTTGAATTTTGAATCTTAATACATTCTACCAAATTAAGTATATGTATTTTTCACTTTATTATCATTGAAATTTAATATATTATAATTTAAATTTGATTTTTTTCACCATATCATTATACTATATTTATCACTAAAACAAATAATTTAATTGCAGAAAAATTTCACAAGTTTCTCAACGAATTAAAAAAAATGGATGGCATGGGATGCATATTTGAGTTGCATTAGGTGGTTAAGATGATTGCTACAATCTTTCCCTACAATTCAATCGATTGCCTTACTCTGTGACTTTTATTTTTTTACTAATTTTTTGGTTGAACACTTACTACTAGATCAAAAGTTAAACTTTATAGTCAAGTTACAACTTTTTCTAGTTAGTGTAACAACTCAAACACCGTGATTCAATTATGAATTGACCCACCTTACCTACATCATAGGTTAATTGAAGCACAATATTAATCCTCAAATGGACCAATTTTGCATCAAAGACACTGAGAATTATTCAATTATTATGTTGTTATTGTGTTTACAAATGGTCAAATCATATAGTGTGTTTGTTATCAATGTGTACCCTAAATTGTTTCGAATATTGTAAAATTGTACCTTCCATTACTTGATGGAATAAATGTACACTCTAGACCTTTTTGTTGACATAAAATTGAAGAATTTTACCATCATCAAGTTCAACTCATAAATCAATATCTACGGATGTCAAAATGAGTCAATCTGACTCACTTGGGTTGAGTCACCACGGGTTGAGCAAAAAAGGATTAACTCAATCCAACTCACTTTTTGGCTCATGGGTTAGAACCCATTTTGACATCCCTATCAATATCTAATTAAGCATGATACTATTGAAATATCAACAAATATCCATGTATGTTAAATATTATCTTATAAGTCTCAATTTATTTTTAATACAATTCATGAATTGTCCAATAAATTTAAAATATCTACAGAAGAAACTATGACATTAATAAACCCATCTGTTGCAACCTCCTCCACAAATGTCACTCCAATACTTCTATTAAAGCAATAATTTACTTCTACCAAAACAATACTTTACTTCAGAGAACATATCCACCAAGCCAAAATAATGGAAAATCTAAATGGTTTCACTCTAAATGAAAAATGTTGCAACAACAAACTCCCAATTCAACAAAAATTGTCAACTATTTTACATCATAACAAAAGTACTACAATATGAAAATTGTAAATAAATCATGAAAAACAACTATTGATGTTTGATTCAATTATTAATCAAAACTCAATACTAATCAAATTCACACTAATGTCATACATAATATTAATCATTGAAAATGACTTAACTTCTTTAGTTAAGTTTTAGTTAAGTGTGTAAATTGAAAAATCATGTGATGACATTGAAACTTTTGCTTAACCTAAATATTTATTGAAGAAATTATTCATGACTTACATAACAATACTTACATTGACACAAGATTCATGCTTAACTTAATTTTATTTTTCCCATTTTAAATAAATTTATCACTGGTACAAAAAGAGTCTTTCACGATGTCAATTAATGACAGTTAAGAAACCATAATTGTCAAATGAAATACGATGAAAATTTTGTAATCAAAGTTAAATTTTCAATGACTGTTATGTTGTACCTGTCATTAAAAGTGGAGTAGAAAGGATACAACGATGATTATAAATTAGAACTATCATTAAAAGCCCAATAGAAGGGATATAAGGACATCTTCAAAAAGAATCGTCGTTAAATGTCATGCAATTCTTCATATTCCATTTTCCCTTCGCGCGTTGCATGTGTTCTTCACTCCTCTTGCCTTTTTCACCTTCTTCATTCTCATTGTGGTCCTCCGTTCTTTGACCCTTTGCATTATTGTCGCTCGAGACTTCATAGTTTCTATACACTTCAATCGTTTTTGTTGCGCTGGTCTCCTCTTTGTGGCAATTGTCTTGTCGTTCTCGTCGTCAGTGGCTCGTTGCCCATTGTTTGTCGTTGTCGTTGCAATCCTCCCTCTTTAGGATTCTTGCCTCCGCGGTCTTGCAAAGTCCATCGCTCGTGCCTTTGCCGGTTCTGCCACCTCTGGTTGTATCCTATGATGGTTTGTGGTTCTCTTTTCATTGGTGCCTCCGTTTTGGGACTTATTCTCCCTCTCTGGTGCCACTCTCCATCCTGACGGTCTTATCTCCTCACGATTCTTCATTCCTCGTGCTTGCATCATGTTGCTAACGATCTCCTTTTCGGGTTAGATATTTTCATTTTTCATAATTTTTAAAATTTAATTAGCATTTCTTATTTGTAAACTAAATATTATTTAATTTTAAAATGTAATTTATTCAATATTTAGATTATGTTATCATGATTTAGAAATATTTGCTTGGTTCAAACGTGTTGGTATTAAGTTAAGGTGTCTGACCCTCGACAAATTTTTTTGGAACTTATTCCTTATTTTTTTTCTTTAATAAGTCTCTACTTACTTTAAACAAATAATAGATCGGTAAGTTTATTTTAAGAAATTTCTGCTACTACGTTAATCTTATACAATGTCATATTTTCTAATATAAAATGTTCTTATTTTATCGCTTATAGTAGATATAATATATTGAGTGTAGACCAAGAGTAACATCTCAAAAGTTCATGTAGGTATACTTTAAGATATTTATATTGTTTCATTTATTTACTTTGTATTATTATTTAATTGATCCGATCATCTTTACTATGAGCATAGTTCAATAAACAAACCCAATGTTATAGGTGTGTCTACTATATCGTACTATAATGATCGTAAAATTGTCATATTATAAGTCTATGTTAACCATAGTTGAAAGATCAATATACAGTTGTTTATGTTCCTATTCTGCATTACCTTAAACAACACAAATTAGTACCTATTTTATTTAAACCACGTTTTCTATTATTTGTTTTATCAGTCACAAATACATAATTGAAATATTTAGCTCTTTCTATTCTTCCTTACTTTCTCCTTTCTAAAATAATTATTCGTTTACAAATTTTAATTATTGTAATATACATATATATATATATATATATATATATATATCAATACTTCAGTTCAGAATTCTTCTATGGTAATGAATCAATGATTCCTGTTACTTGTAACGACTTGCTACAGTTAGGGATGGTAACGGGTCGGGTCGGGCACGGATAGTGCATACCCGTAACCCGACCCGCCAAAAAAAAAATCCATCCGCTACCCGTCTGTTTATTCGTCGGGTATCCGCTTAAAAAATATTTGCGGATATTTTTAAAATTTACAGGTACCCGTGGATACCCGATACCCGCAAATATTTAAAAAAAATATATATATATATTTTATAAATTATTTAATATAAAATTATAAAAATAAAATATAAATAAAATTAATTTAAATCAAATTTAAATTATAATTAAATTTGACATAATAAAATATACTGTTAGTTTTAATTTTAATTAAATTTAACTTAATAAAATATAAATTAAATTTTAATTTTAATTTTTTTGCGGGTAACGAGTACCTGCGAGTACGAATAATATAATATCCGTACCCGATCCGTTTATAAGCGGGTATTAAAATACCCGCTACCTACTACCCGCGGGTACTAACTATCTATCGCGAATTTTATCTACGGATATCTACAAACACAAATATTTGCGGTAATAAAAATGAAAGAGTTCTGGTCCAATAATCTATCCACCAAGTTATACCCAACTTTTAATTAAACTTTGAAATAAATAGTTAAGATTCAATTTTCAAGCACGTGAAATAATAACTCGTATACAACTAAATGACAAATTAATGTTTTTAAAATGTTAAGTTAATCCTTAAAAAATATAACTAAATTACATTGAAAAATGTGTAATAACCATTTGTCATATTTTTTTTCCTCTGATATCTAAAAGGTGAAACTCTTTTCTCCTTTTTAGTGGACTTAGAGACAAATTTAATGTAACATTCAAATTTTAGCATTTTAAAACTAGTAAAGTAGGATGTTTTATTTTAGTGTTCAAAATAGATAAACTAATGTATAAAACATATTAATACAGTCTTACAAATGATAGGATTATATAAATATATAAATTATACAAATCAAATATTTCTAGCTTTAAACACAGACTAATCACTTACAATAGATTTCCACCGAGACTTTCCTCCAACCAACCTAAAGATGACTTCTCATCCTCCAGAGGTGCCTCTGAAACCCCAACCACAGTTATTCCCACCGAATAGATGAACATCGCAAAAGAAAGACAAACAACATAAGACATAAACACAGAAGAAGGATAAACTAATATGCAAAAAGTTTAAAAGATCAAATAATTCATATATATATATATATATATATATATATATATATATATATATATATATATATACACACACACACACACACAAAGTATTATCAATCATACTACATTTCATCACTTTATTTCATATGAAGACTTAAAGCTACAACTCAATTATCCGGATACAAGCATTGATGTCGATTTCTGGTAAGTTGTGCACTTGTGGTGACATCCAATGCTCTATAGAGCGGTAGACAGTACCACACAAGGTAAGTCCATTAACACCTTTGGTAAAGGTAAAACTCTTAGGCTAAGACCTCATACTCCTCTCTCGACATGTCCCATCTTCTCTATTTGAGAAATTGATGGTCATTAGAGCATTATGATAACTTTCCAACTGAACTCAGACATCAATGCTTACACTATAATTATCACCACTAATTCTCCTCGAATTAATATGCTCATATACTCATTCCTCATTCCTCAATCAATAATTTAAATAACATTCACAACAATTCAAATCATACTCAATTGACCAAATAAGGAATAATTCAAGTTATGACCTGCTCACCCAGCGAGTAATACTCACCCAACCACTACCCCATGCTTGCCTACCGAGTAGTACTCGCCTAGGTACTGTCCCAGGTTTGGAAATTCCTAACTTGGAAATTCGCCCAGTGAGAATTACTCGTCCAACAACTGCCCAAGTCTAGAAGTCCCTGACTTAGCAATTCGCCCAGCGAGAATTACTCGCCCAACGAGTTTGCGAATCTGCATAATTCTACATATCAGTATTCTGCAACCCATTCACCCAACAAGTTTGCAAAATTACATAGAATCTTATTTTTGCATAATTATACCTACTCGAGCCAGTCAAACAACACCATAACCTTTGCAAAGACAATTTAAGCATCATACATCCATTCTATCATACATATCCACATCAATTGCACTCAGATACACACATAGCACAACAGTTAGTCTTGTTTAGTTGGTAAAAAAAACATAATCCTCATAACTTACACATATACACATCATTTAATAGTACAGATAAAACAACCAATCACATGTCACAATACAAACATACAATTTCAATTTCAACATGCTTGTAACTTAAAAATAATGCAATTATCTTCCCTTACCTGATATCCTGCTTGAACAGCTCTATGAACGTCAAATACCTCTAACTCCACAAGATACTTTATCTACACATAGAAATATCATAAGAACGATCATGACATACCGTTATGATCACTGATCAATAGAGACTCATACTGATGAATAAAACGAGCATGCAAGCGAAAAAGAGCTCACATGCAAGTGAAAATAGAAATAGACCAAAAAGAGAGTGGAAGTTCAACTTACGCGAATAAAGAAACTGATCGATCGTCGAGAGGATCAATCCTACGGTCTTGGTTCTTCAATTAGACAACCAGAAAGACAAAACTCACAAAGAGAAGTCAGAAAGATTTAGAAAAGTGGTTCCTAGAGAGGTTATGTGTTTTAAAATAACGAAATTCTTTTATAACAATTCTATTTATGATAAAAACCTTCTAATATTAAAATAATGTCACTATTTTTAAACTACTGTCACTCTTAAAATATCATTTTCTAAGATTTTACACTCAATATCCATATGATCTGATTAAGATAGTAATGAATTTGGAGGTTTCTTCCTACACCTCCATACTCTTTTTTTCTACAACTCCCCATGGGCGATGAGGTTTCTAAACTTCCGATAATAATTCTTTTTCATCAACAAATTTTTAATCATCAATTTGTTTTGTAAAATACTTTTGGGAGAAAAGTTAATAAATTTTTATAAATATAATTAAGGTTGTTCTTTATTTAAATTTAAAATTGTATTTAAAAGTATATAATACATTTAATTATTTCTAACATGAAACTTAATTGAATTAATGAATAGCACATGGTATATACAAGATGTAGTTTATTTTATGTGATTTTGTGCTTTTTCATATTTTGTTTATTGTTTTTTTCAGTTATTATTGAAATTATAAATTCTTTTATTTTTTGATTATGCCTGTTTGATAAATTGTAAACTACATGTCAGATCTTGTCAGATTACTTCACTACCTACCTCTTAGACCACTTTTTCCTTCCTACATGTTAAATTACAAACTTTCTTTCTATACATTACTTTTAAAAACATAAATAATTTAAATTATGTTAGATAAAAAAACTTTTTTTTAGTCAATTTCAAAATCGTTATCAAACTAATTTGTAAAAATTAATTAACATTTAAAAAAATAATAATAATTTGCAATTTAATTCCGATCTAATGATTTGTATTAAAATTGGATTTTTGAAAATCAGATATATCCTATGTAATAATTTTGGAAATGTTTATGTTCGATCCAGAGCACTTCTGATTCTGATGTAAAAATAATGTTACCTTGTAAAAGTAAAATAAAAAATAAAAAAATCTAAGATTAAATAAGTGTTTTTCTGATTTTGTTATTAAATAAAGTGATTTGACCTACTTATATTGACCTACTTTAATTAATCCAAATCAATTTAATTTATTTATATTGACCTACTTTGTATGAACAATAGTTACTTGTTTACATTTCTAGGATTTGAAAACTAATAATGATGTGATTTTGAATCTGAAATAGACAGTATAAAAAATTCCTTTTGGTAGTGAAACAGACTATATAACTAAATATATTTTAATTATTATATATATGGATAAATATATTTTTTGTCCTTTTAAGTTAGTTTAAATAAAAAATGCGTAAATTTAATTTTTTAGTAAAATTTTGTTAAATTTATTTGACGTTTTAAGTATATTTCATAATAATATTTGAATTGTTTATCCTGTTTGATACATTTTTCTCAACTCAAATATTATTATAAAATGTATTTAAAATATCAAATAAATTTAACAAAATTTGATAAAAAAATTAAATCCATGTATTTACAAAGATAAAAGATTAAATTTGTATATAATTTTTAAAAGAGATTAATTTTAAATTCACTGAAATTTAAGCATCCAAAACATATTTAACCATATATTTAACCATATAATATATATATATATATTTTAAAAAATCACGCCAATTCTTCTTGTTGTAAAACAATGATTGGTGTTACTTATAAGGTTTAATTACTCGGATCATACCCATTTTGTTTCGAAAATTTCAAAATGATACCCACTTTGAACTTTGTCTCAATTTAGTATCCAATTTTGATTATTGCATCAATCTAGCCTCCGTTAAGTCTTCACAAACAGCGTTAACTACCTTGTCACGTGTTAGCCTCTAGATTTTTTAATTTTTTTTAATTTTTTTTAATTTTTTTTTAATTTTTTTTAATTGGCAAGGTATCGCCACGTGTCAAGGTACTTGGCAAATGTCATTGTCTTCATTTCAACTTAGTCCGCACATGTGTCTATTTGTTTCAATTTAGTACCCATATATGTTTATTTGTTTCAATTTAGTACCCAATTTATTTGTTTGAATTTTATTTAAATATTTTTTTAAATGGAGAAATATTGTATCTCTTTTAAGACAAAATTTATTATTTATATAAATGTTATATCGATATTTGTTACTAAAAATAAGTTATAAAATTAAGTATTGAAATTTATATTAAAGTTAATGGTAAAAGTCATGAATAACATAAGTCATTTTTTAATAACAAATATAAATATAACATTTATATAAATAATAAATTTGGTCTTAAGAGAGACATAATATTTTTCTATTTTGTAAAAAAATATTCAGACAAAATTAAAACAAATAAATTGGATACTAAATTGAAATCAATAAATATATATGAGTACTAAATTGAAACAAATAGACACATGTGGGGACTAAGTTGAAATGAAGACAATGACAATTGTCAGGTACCTTGACACGTGGTTGGGGAAGTAAATAAAGGGTAAATAGCGTAAGTAATAAGAAGGGCGAGCAGGATAAAGAAGGGCTAGACAGATATTGAATAAGAGAAGAAATAGAGGTATGCCAGTTTCCTTCTTGCTTTTGTCGGGGGTTTTGGCAGAATTGGGTTCGACTCCCATAGCCCCGCGGCATTCCCCCTGACCTCGAGATAAAATGAAAAAACGGACGATAAACTGATTGTTAAGGGTACCATTATTTCATTAGTAACGTAATTTTTATTCTATAAGAATGGGCTTCGATTCCTTTTGTCACATCAAGGATTTGACACGTGGCAAAAAAAAATTTATAAAAAAATTAAAAAAAATTAAAAATAAAAAAAAAATTAAATAAAAAATTAAAAAAAAATTAAAAAAAATTAAAAATCCAGAAGCTGACACGTGACAAGGTAGTTAACACCGTTTGTGAGGACTTAACTGAAAGTCCTACATTGATACAATAATCAAAATTGAGTACTAAATTGAGACAAAATTCAAAATGGATACCATTTTGAAATTTTCGAACTAAAAAAGGTATGATCCGAATATTTAAGCCTACTTATAATTACTTGTCATAGTATATTATTAGGTAACAATAAATAAATAAATAATGCTGATATAAATAATCTATCCAATAAATTATCCCCACCTTTTAATCAAATTTTAAAGTAAATAGTTAGATTCAATTTTCAAGCATGTAAAATAATAACACCAAGGATCTCTCTGTTTTTACATATTTATGGTAGGAGATGATGAAAAGGATAATCAAAACGCAAATAAGTCTTTCGTTTCTATCAACCAATTTTTACTGAAGGCTTAATTCATATTTTGGTCATGTGATTAAGATGTATGGTTCATTTTGGTCCCTTAATTTTGTGAGGTTCAATTTAGTCCTTCAGTTTTTTAAAACAGTTTAATTTAGTCATTTCCGTTATCTTTGGTTAAACGACGTCAGAATAGTGCAGCTGTGTCACTTTGGAATAAAAACGTGACAGGTTTTTTGATAGCTGGAGGGAGAATTGGTCAACCCTAATTTCACAATTCATCTTCTTTATGCAGGAGTTCTTCAACATTTGGTGTACAATGTCGAGGGGACACTCTTCTTCTTCTTCGTAGTGTAATTCACAGATAATGCAAAATCCAAGCTTATCCAGTCATGGTGGTGACTTTTCTTCTCACAGTGGTGGCTTTTCCTCTCACAATGGAGCACCATATTACAACTGTGGGCAGCAAACACTTCCTCTTCAAATCCACAACCAAGACGACAATGAACACTTCACCTTCGAATCTTTCTTCTTCGTTTGGTTTTTTTCGGGATTGATTATGCTTCTCCACCAAACCTCCCAATTTGATCTTCAATTCCCTATTTTCAAAGAACCCTAACCCTAATAAATTTACCCCTTTCAAAACAAAGTTAATTTTTTTAACTCAAGTCCACGTCACCCAATCTCAATACTGCCACCTAATGAATAGATGGCACAATATCACATTAAAACAATTTGCCGTTAATTTTTTTAACGATATTAACGTTGATGACTAAATTGAACATCTTTACAAAATCGAAGGACTAAATTAAACCTCAAAAAACTTAGAGGACCAAAATGAACCACGCACGCATCATAATTAGAGGAGGACCAAAAGATGAATTAAACCTTTACTGAAACAATGAAGAGATTTAAGTGAAAAATTAACTCATTCATCACTCAGTTACAATTGAAATATCCCAAAACACTAACACTTCAGAAATAAAAGTATAGAAAAGCAAAACAACATTCAGCATAAGCATCATCTCACTCCAAATCATCTTCATAACCAGACAATAACATCATTAATTACATCATGTTATTAACATTATCTGTTAGAACAAAGGAGAAATTCAACTTCTATAACCCATCACAGGGCCTTCCAAGACCAAAATCATCAACTTCTAGAACATGATCAAACACTTTCATCTCAACATAACAACTCAAAGTAACACAATCACGATTCAAACTCTGAAATGAAAAAAGAAGAAGATAACAGTCGTTTCTAACCCAGTAAAACCTTCCCTAAAACCCAGATTGTGATTATTACAGAAGAGAGCGAAAGAAAGAGAAAAAAGAAAAGAGTGAAAAATTCTAATCAGCACCTCCATAAGCCTGAAGAGCCTCCCCAGTTAGCCTGCAAATCCTCCACTCGTTCAAGAGATCGGCACCCATCTCTTCGTAAAACCTGATGGCATTCACATTCCAATCGAGCACCACCCACTCCACCCTCCCATACCCCATCTTCACCGCCTGTTTCGCCACCGCCGACAGAAGCATTCTCCCAAACCCCTTTCTCCTGTAACACTCCCTCACGAACAAGTCCTCCACGTAAAACCCTGGCTTCGCAAGAAAGGTAGAGTAGTTCGGGAAAAACAACACAAACCCCACAACCGTCACGTCATCCGAGGTCTTGAACGTGTCTCGCTCGGGGTCCTCAATGGGGAGACTCAGATTCACGAACTTGGTGATTGGTGTGAAGAAAGGGTTAGAGTCCGCGGTTGAAACGGCGAAGGGTTTGGGAGAAGCTTCCAGAAGGAAGACGGTGAATGAGTGGAAGGGCTGGGCGGTTGCGGAGAAAAGGGTGGCGGCGAGAGAAGACTCTGTGGCCGAGAAGAGGTGAGTTAGGCGTTCGAAGACTGCCATCTGGTGGATCAGTTTGTGGATGTGGGGAACGTCGAGGAGAGTGGCCAGACGAATGCGCGTGAAGAGAGGAGTGGTTTCCGGTAACGATGTGGCGGGCTCCGGAGCCGGAGTTGGGGCCGGAGGCGGCGCTGCTGCGGCCATTGGTTGAGGTTCGGTGGAAAAACTGAAGAAAGGGTTTTTGGTTTTTGATGGTAACCGTGCGAGAGTTCTAGATAGTGTGGATTTTGGTTAGATGGATGAAGAGCTTTTGTTTTTGTAATGATAACCTTTCAGAAAATGGAATATATTTTTTTATAAATTAAATTTAAATAAAAAATTATATGAAAGAAATTCTGTAAACTAATTCATATTCTACTCAAAAAAAATATACGTAAAACGTTATGTGATCATTTAAAAAAATGTATAATATACACTTTTGTCGAAGATAAAAGTTTTATTGGTTTAACTATGTTTTTTTTTTATGCTTAAATCATAACACGATTTTTATTTTAGTTATTAAGAAATGCATGTATTGAAATTTTTTTATCAATGTTATTTATTTTATTTGCCAAACGGTTATCTTTAGAATATTTACAGTTAATTAATCCAAATCAATTTAATTTATTTATATTACCTATGTTGATATAAACAATAGTTACTTACATTTCTAGGATTTGAATTTGAAATAGAGAAGATAAAATGTATATACATACATATTAATAGTTGAAATTTGGAGATCCTAACTAAATTACACGACGACACAACATATTCGAGTAGTTTCACTATTGTTCTCTTTTGTTTATATCTATCCTTTCTTGTGTTTCAAAAGGTTGATTGGTTATGAAGCAAGAATAATTGTTGTTTATAGAACCGCTTCCACGTGTCTCTTGCTACCTTATTCTCTGTTTTCTTTTTTCTCTTCTGGTTGAATCATCATCATCACTGTCACAAATTTTAGAATGTTTATAATTTATATCCACATTTTCTTTTTCACATTCCCTTTATCATATTTTTATTTTAGTTTTATAACAAATTTTTAGGCGAAGTGTATTTTTTCCCGATAAAATTTAAATAATTAATTTCTAGCTTCCGAAACTGTGTTTTTTTCTATACAAAAGTAAGATAGGTCGAATTTTATCTCAATTGATGACTTCTTTTAAGTAATGGCTTCTATGATAATTGGTATAATATATTTACTAAACTATAGTCAACATTAATTTTGTAAAATCTTAAAGAATGATATTTTAGAAGGCACACTAGTCTAAAAATAATGAAATTTGATTATTTTAATATTAAAATTTTTTAATATAGATAGAATTATTATAAAAAAGTTTTATTATTTTAAAACATACTATCTCTCTATTTCTTTAAGAATTCTGTTTTGTCTTTTTGGTCGTCTCATTGAAGAATCGAGATTGTAGAATTGATCATCTCGACGAGCTCTTCAATTTGGACGGTAAGTTTTCCATCCACAGAAATTAAGTTTTCACCCTCTTTCTGGTCTATTTCTTTTTCTATTGCATGTGAGTCCTTTTCCATTTGCACGTGTCATTTTAATCGTCAGTATGAGTATTTATTAATCAGTGATCATAACGGTAAGTCCTGATCATTCTTGTGATGTTTATATGTATAGATAGAGCATCCTATGAAGTTAAAGGCGGTTGACGTTTACAGAGTTGTTTAAGCAGGATATCCGATAAGGGAAGCTAATTATTTTTAAGTTACAAACATGTTAGAATTATAGATTATATTGTTATACTATGATTGATTGTTTTATCTAAATTGTTAAATGATTTGTGATATGTGATTGACATCTACAAAGGTTCTTGTGTTGTTTGGATTGGCTTGAGTATGCATAATTATGCATAAATCAAATTCTGCATAATTTTGCAAACTCGCTTAGTTGTTGGATGAGTTTTTGAGTCAGAAGCTCACTGATTTGGGAGTCGGTGGGCGAGCAATTCTCGTTGGGCGAATTTCAAGTCAGGGGCTCACTAACTTAGGAATTCGCTAGGCGAGCATTATTCGTTGGGCGAATTATAGGAAGATGTTTCCTCTAGACTCCCAATGATACACTCGTTGGGTGAGCAATCTCGTCGCTGGTCGAAAGTGAACTATTTGCCCAAAGAATATGTGTTCGTTGAGCGACTAGATCATAACCTTAGTAGTTGTTAATTGGCTTGTTTTAGAAGCTTTGTAATATGAGATTGTCTATATGAGGCTGAGTTGAGATTGGTTGATACTAATTCAAGGAGAAATATTGGTGGTGGTTGTAGTGTAAGCATTGATGTGGGTTCGGTTGGAAGTTATCTTAACGCTCTAATGACCATCAATTTCTCAAGTAGAGAAAGATGGGCATGTGATGAGAGGAGCAAGATATGAGTTTTACCTTACCCAAATGTGTCAATATACTAACCTTGTGTGATACTGTTTACCGCTCTGTAGAACACTGTATGCCACAAGTACACAACTTTCCAGAACTCGACATCAAGTACAAATCATAATAACACTACAGTTATTATTATTAATATTATAATGCGTTGTCTTAAAATACACAAGTAAAAATGAACATTTATTTAATAATATTAAAAAAATAATTTTGATGATTAAATTTAAAAAGGTAAATTTTGATACATATTAATTTTCATAAAATATTGCATTACCAATATATTTAGTTAAAAAAAAAAAATATATAATAAATATATATATATATATATATATATATATATATATATATATAATTATTTTTCACAAAATACCACTACAAGAATAAGCTGAATTACTCACGGATAATTATCTACAGAAAAAAGTTAGTCTGTAAATACTTATTACATACGGGATTTTTCACTGATTTTAATAATATTAATAAAAAATAGGAAAATTTGATGCATAATAAAGTTATTTACGATAATAGGGAGCATGGAAAAAAAATTCTTGGATAAGACTAATTAATCCATGGATAAAATAAACCTAAAATAAATTAAATTAAAAACAAAAAAAATAATATTCTTCTCCTAAAATCTATCCAAATTTCGTAAAATTTCTATTCAAACTCATTGCCTCCAAATATCTTGAAACCTAGCTCCCACTCTCCCAAAATCTCTAAATCTCTCAAAAATTTTGACAATGAACCCTAAATCTACAAAAAATGGGAGAATCTTGAATGGGGAGAACTATTTTTTTTTTTTGTTTTCGCAGTGCACAAGTGTTGTTGTGTGATTCTTTTGTCACAACAAAGTAAAAGGAAAAAGGGTCCTTCTCACATAAGTGCTACACCTCTTTTCCCTATTTGGTTTTTCACAACAGTGGGTGAATGATTTTTTGTTTTAGTTGTAAAGGATTGAAATATTTTATGTTTTAGCTATAAAGGAAGATTCTTGGTTTGAAAACTTTGATACTCCTTTGTAATTAACAGGTGAAAAGGTGGGAGAAGTAAAAGTTGTTATTAAGGTGAAAGTTGTTGTTGTGTTGCTGAAGTAAAGGTTGTTCCGCGTTATCAGTTTCGATTGCAAATAAAGGTTGCTCTGCGTTAAACAGACAGTGCAATCATTGCTTTGTGTTGTCCTCCTTATGCTTCCCATTGATGCTCGAAGTGCATTTGAAAAACAACTAGAACAACATCCTAGACAAAACCAAGAGCAACAACCACCACCCAACCAAGAACACAATGAGCATGCACAACACAAAGATGAAGATCATGATTATGCTAATTATTAGGATGGATATTTGACTTCATTTTGATTATGTTTAAACTTTGTTTACAATATATTTGGATGGATCTTTTATGTTAACTTTTGAATCTTAGATTGTGTTTCAATTTCATTTGCAATTTGGATGATGTTTTAGATTGATTGCATTTTGACATGTTATCTTTCATTTTAAATTTTATTATGTTTGATTTGGATAGTGTTTGAAATTAATTTTTAATTGTCTAATGATTGAACAATATTGTATTCAATAATATTTGAATATTAAAATGATTGTAATGATTAATGCATTATTTAGGTTTTTGAATAAATCCATATTAATCATCCACAGGTTTAAAATAGTCAATAATTTTACCTAATAAAATTTAGTAGTGGGAGATTACCCACAAACTGTCTGCAATGGAAATGGATAAAGATCTGTTAGCATTATTTACAAAAGTTAAATTGTAAAAAATTATCCACGAAAGATTATCGTATGTATTACCCACAGAATTTGAGTGGTGGGTAATTACTCACGGACTATGCTCCGTATGTATTACTCACGGACTAACATTTTTCCCGGACTAAAAATTCATCAAAATTTATATATGCTACTATTACATACGGATTTAGAGTCATCGGTAATTCATAAATAATTTCTAATTATCTACGGACTTTTGTCATTATCCACAAATTTGTGTGACATATGTAATTCCTATTTTTTTAGTATACCTTACTATTGTGTGTTATTCCTGTTATCATGTTAACTCTTAATTAGTCCCAAAATTTTACATTTCTCTTTTTCATCCACTAACTTATAATAATCAATATTTTTTTTCATCAAATAGTGATTATCCTATTAATCCAGATAATTAAAGAAACTTAAAAGATATTTTACCTTTATAAACAAACATATACAGAAAAGAAAACTGTACCATACACAATAAAGAAACTTAACCTAAAACGTTCAATTTATTAAGTATTAAACATAAAAATAAAAGTTATTGGATCCTCAACAAAAATTATTATACGTTAAGAAAACTACAGGTTGACAATAGAAAGAGTTAAATAGAATGTGATACTCTTAAGATAGACCATTTAACATTTAAACAAAATAATTCATATTACTTTACTTACAACTCAGTTATGGGTAATTCTTCTTAATTTTTTTTAAAAGAATTTCACTAATTTAAAATTTAATTATAAATAAAAACATATATTATTTTTAGTTACCACTGCTCATCTTTCTCGTAAAAAACAATTGATACTCGAACTTAAAACAATATATTTTCTAATACTTAATATCACAATCACAAATAATATATGATATAATTTGATGTTGTCTTAATACTAAGAACATAAGGTTGTAAATATTATAATAAGAAAATAACGCAAGATAATATTTGATAAAGTTTGTAACACACTCACTTAAAATCCATAGTTTTAAGTATAAATATTTAGATATTTCAATCGTTACCTAAATTTAAATTTCCTTATTTATAAGAAACCACTTTAAACATTCAGCAAAACAAATACAAACTTACTCATTATATTTACCTTTATGTAAATAAATTTTAAATTACAAAAAGTATATAAATTATAAAAGTAAGAAAAATTATGAGTTACAATAATATTACCAAATAAAATATGAAAAGAAAATGCTAAAAATATTTAAAAAGAATGAATAATTAATTAAAATATTAGAACAAAAATAAAAAAAGAAAAATTGGAATTACAAAATTATGAAAAAATAAAATTAAGATATAAAAAAAGAGATGCTAAAAATGTTTAAAAATAATGAATAATTAATCAAATTATTAGAAAAAATAAAACTATACAAAATTATGAACATATAAAACAATATATAAGTTGTATCAAAATACTTTGAAAATATATTTGTACCTCCATTTAAAATGGAGATTAAAAGTTGTAAATTAGTAAAAAGTAACTAAATTATAAATGAAAAAAAAATGTAAGTTATGATAACATTATGAAATAAAATTTAAATAATTTAAAGTAAAATTTTTTATTTTTATTTTAATTTTAATAAAAACAAAATTCAGTAGACTTAAAAATAATCCTATATTAAAATGTTCATTTACATAATAACATCATTATATTTATTAATATTCTGTAATTTAATACGCAAGTTTACAATATAATTCAATTATTCCGTAAAACGTGCGTATAACAAAATCTATACTATAGTTTAGTGAATCTAAATAATAGGTTCGAATACGGATATATACGCATAGTATGTAGAGACACATGCATTAAATAATCCACACAGATACAAATCTGAATACTGTTTTGAGGGAAAATCGTAATATCAAAAATTTAAATTCTAATTATATTCCTTCTATCTTTATAAACCTTCATTGAGAAAAAAAAGAAAAGAAAAGATCATAAAGCCATTCCTCAGTGATTAATTTCTATAAGCATTTGAAGTATTCCAAGTTGCTTGTGTACTTCAAAATGAATCCCTGCACTGTCTCTGTTGTATCTGTTGTAAAGTAGGAGTTTGCATCAGATTTGTAAAGTAATTTCACTCCTACAGTAAGAATCCTCATCTTGAAGATCATCTCTTGTGTTTTCTTTGCCATTGTTTCTCAATGTCCTTTAGAATATCCAGCACACCCAGAATACCCAGAAGGGGAAGACCACCGGAAAACTTACCTCCACCTCCTCCATTACCACCATTTCCATCGTCGTCTCGAGGTGGCAAACCAGGTCCATTGTTATCGAGTTTAGGGGACTTCACTTTGTCTGCCATTTCAGATAATGAAATGAATTAGCATTTTATACTCATATGGATAATGAATCATTTATGACAAAGGGTGTACTGGCATCTATAGAACATCTTAGGATATATATATATATTACTGTATAAGAGTAAAATACAATAGATTATAAGCTATAAGGTTTTACTTCAAAACAAACACAGCAGAAGAAAAACTGAAGAAGATCAGCACAACAGTCCAAAAAGTCTACTAGGAAACCCTTCTGCAACCTTTTTCCATAAATAAATAAATAAGAACACCCACAACTCTCTTCCTTTACCTTTCAGCAAAGAAGATAGCTTTGAAGCTTATAAAAGAAGTACATTTTTAAGCCTTCTAAATCCCTTAGACACTCCGAAATGTACTAGTTTGCCATAATAATCTAGTTTAGCCTTCTGCTCCTCGTACAATACATATTTGGAACGAAAGCTACCTTTTACCTCTTGACCAAAGCAAGAATTTGAAAATATATGCCGTAATTCTTAAATTATCTCAGTCCTCACCTTCACTCCTAATATAACCTAACAGTTTCACGTTATTTTAGTTATGTGGAAATTACACAGATGGATGTGCATGGGAAGAAAAGAAAAACGAAGATTACACATATAATCAAATGGTAGTGGCCAACACATTGAGAGGTTATTACCAGGTGTTATAGTCATTGACCGAGAATTGCGTGTTAGGGTCTGGGATGCACTTGCAGCTGCCGCAGCACATTTAGTATTCTGTTCACAATAAACAATCAGAGTCGTTAAAGATTTAAGCCCAGCATCAAGACTTGAACTGAAACTAGCGACAAAAATAACAATCCAAAAATCTTCTTTGATGTAAATCTCAAACTTTTTGTATTAGGATGAGAAATTCAAGATTTCAAATGATTTGAAATGCATAAGATTTGGGTCGCTTTGAGTTAAGTTTCCTTAATTTTCTAAATATTTTGTTTGGATGAATCAATTGAACTTTTTTTGAAGATTTCAAATTATTAATTTGTACAAGAAAATTTACTTTTCACTTTAAGTATTTCTTTAAAACACATATTTAAAAATTAAAATTTCAACATTAAAACTTAATATTAAGTAAAATTAGCTAATTTCTTAAATACTTGACAACATTTAATGATTTCAAAATACATTTAACTTAAATATTTAATAATTCAAAAATACAAATATTGTTGAGTGTTACATCCCTTATGATATATATATATATATAGAGAGAGAGAGAGGAGAAAGAAGTGATAGAGAAGGGAGAGGCAGTGAGTACCAACAATTTCAAGTTTTTATTTCAAATTCTATAATTTCAAGTATTTAGAAATGCTTCCACAAATTATTAGAATTTTAATTTTTTTAAAAATCATTATTTCAAAGAAAAATATTTCCAGACAAATAAAACCAAATTCCCACATAAGTTAAATTGCTGACTTAAATTTCCTCATCAAAGCATAGCATGAAAGATAAATTATTAACATGTATGAATAAATCAACACCATTTTTTGAAAACCTTACCAGACTAGAAAGTTCAAGTGGGAATCATTAACATAAAAAATAAAACAGAGCATCTCAAAACAGGTCGACAACCCAAAACTGGTTTGTATGCTGCAAACAGTTCGTACATTTTAGTTTCTCAATTTTTTATTTTAATTTAAATTAAAATAGTCTTAAGATAGAGATATAAAAAGCGTACTTAAAATTTTTACGTAAGTATACATTATTTAGTGAATTATTACTAATTTTTATTTTATTAAACATATAATCTAGTCATTTTTATTAATTTAAAATATTTAAAATCACCATTTCTCATTATTTTATTTTATTACCACAATATTGTATAATATTAAAAATCTAAATATAATTACTACTAGTTCTCTAATAACTATTACTACCGGTTTTACCACAATTAAAGCAGTTCAATCACCAGAATTATTGATCAACACAAAACACTAAGAATAAATAAACTTAATAAACAACTTAACCGACAACCAAGGGGAGTACCGAAATCACCTGTTACCCAATGCCTATCCATTTCCTTATCCCTCCAGTAGAAAAAAAAAACATCACAAAAACAAATCTTTAAATTCTCTCTTAATTAACAAGTTCTTTTGTTTCTCTGTTTTGATGTTACTTTTGAATTACAGGCAAGGAAACAGATGAGGACACGTGAATTTATTCTAGAAGGGGATGTGATATAGGATACACAATCAGAAAAAGGACTCAAAGGTGCAAGAGCAGATGTAGGAGTAGGAGGATGTTCCAAGTAATTGTTGGAAGAGAGGAGGATGGAGAATCGTATTTCAAAAGGGTGATTATTTACATGTCGGTACTGCATCATCTAGCGAAGGAGGTAGCAAAGATATATCAACACCCTCATTGTAGTGGAATGAAGGGGATACAAAGTGAATTTGTTCAGGATTTTTGTTTTTTCTGTGAAGTGGGTTGAACAATTCTGTTTTGGGGGTTAGTATCCCACTTGTTGGATATCTTGGGCAGAAACATTCTGAGATTCAGGGGTGCAAATAGAGAAAAAAATCAAGGTGAGTAGGGACCTGCAGTGACGAAAAATCAACGAGCTCCAACATAGAAAAACTTAAAAGTGGCTTGTTGGTGCGGTTTGGTGGTTTGAAAATAGAAAACCCCTTCAAAAATCTCTCTAAATTGCAACAAGGAGGGTCTTTTAATGACTCAAATACCTGTTCAGCAGCTCTCTCTTAATTGACATTTTTTTGTTTCTATGCTTTGGTGTTATGTTTGAATAGGGGTAGCGGGAAGGAGACATAGAAGGGGGTGATATGATTCTAGAAGGGGATGTAGGAAGGATAGTAGACTGAAGGGTAATAAGCTCAATGAGGGCTTGCATGTGTATGTGAGAAGATGGAAAGATGGGAAAAACGTACAGAGGGAATTTCAACTAATGAGAACAAGGAAGTAGGGGATTTAATTAAAGAATAGAAGCATAAAGATTAGAGAACTAGCTGCATTTGAACGGAAAGGATCCTGACAAGATAAGATAGAGAGGGCTCTTTATATGAATGGTTTCGTGGGTTATGGGGAGGTACTAGTACAACAGAATTCTGGGCAAGATTAGAGGTCTCCTGTATTTTCAAGAGGGTTTCCTCTCTTGTAAGGAGCCAAACTCCTATTGTTGGATAGATAATATTCATAGATTACCAGTGTTCTATCTGAACCTCACAAACTTTTCAGTTCTGACTAATTCTACTTTGCAAACAATACAGAGCATTGGATCCTCTTTACAACTACATTAAGATATACCATGCATAAAACAAACAAATAACAGATAACAAGAACCAATAGAGAAAGTGAATAAGAATAACTTACCAAAGCAGCTGCACGTCTAGTATATGATGAACTCTGCACTGTAGCAGTTTTAAGTTCTCCTTTTCTGACGTTATATGGTAAGGGTTTCAGCCCAACAATGTTTGGTCCATTACGCTTAACATCAGCTTCAGGCTGACTTCTAATACCAACTGCATGTAAAAAAGAACAATAACTTATTCCATGATTCAATCAACTTCTAAGACACTAAAGTCATGGCTTTATGTTGCTAGAAGTGAGCACTATCAAGATGTATACAATCGTAGTACCTGGTAAAAGTAGAGGTGAAAAGCCAACACTACTTGCCATAGTGATCCACTGCTTATGACCAAATGTTATCTGTTTGCATGATGAGGCAGATAACAAATTATCAGTTTCAAACAGAATATATACGATGAGCTGAGGGGTAAATGTCAAACAGGAGATGGAAAAATAAGTGCTCATAGTTGTACTTTAATTCATTCTACATCAGTGTACATATAGGCCATTTTTGAACTAATTTCTGGCAAGAATTCAGTTTAATTCACCATTGAATTATCAATGAATTATAGTGTTTTCCATCATTTGAGAAGTTGCACATAACAAGCTGTAAGAGAATATAATCCAAAATATAGTGATAAATTACAATGTAGTTTTCTAGATAAGGAGGGAAAGTTGATACTTCAAATACAATAAAAGCTACAAAAGTTTCAGTTACAGAAAAACATTTCTTTCTAGGAATTTAAATGCATCTGTTATGGTATGATGAAATAGCCCAAGAGACCCAGCAGCTAACTTTAAATAGGAAATATTGAATGAAAAACGCCAAGTCATAAAACCAAGACCTGTCCTCAAAGATTTGGCATCCAGTTGAGCACTAGACATCAAAATTAACAAACAGGAATACAGAACATTTGGACATTCATTACCAAGCTATTTCGTGTTTGTAGGATGATAAAACATTAAGAAGATAGAAGTTGAAAAAGATTACTCCAGACCAAATTTTATCAAAATATTGAATTGTCAAATTTCAATATACAACCCTAAACAAGGTAAATTGAACAAACAAAAGGGGAGTGGTGGCTATTGATTGTAGTCTCCTGTCTACAATTTTTATATGACATCAGTTTTGAATTTGACTTGACCTAATAGTTAACATAGAAAAGACCCATAGAGGTCAAAACCAGAAAGAGATAAAGTGGAAACAAAACTGAACCCGAAACTGAAACATAATCATAATAAGAAATAGGCACTGTGACCTGCTTAAACAAATTGAAATCGATCTCAAATATTTTTGTTTTCATAACTCTTAAGAAAAATGAATTTAAACCTAACTTAATCTCACAAGAACCGACTTGTAAGGTGAAATTTGCCCTCGTGTCAAGGGTTGGACTTCTCAAGCACGAACCTAGGGGGAAATCAATAGCAAGTGACATATTAGGCCCAACAAACTTGACTAAGATAAACTTTGAATGGTTGTGATACCATCTTAAGAAATGAACTTTAAGTCTAACACTGCATGAAATCAGTTTATAAGGTGATGTTTGCATTCACTTATATATTATAATTTGACCATATCTTCTGAAGATGTGGGATATCCAACAATGTTAGACTAAATAAATAATTGTTACTTTTTACAGCTGTTAACTTTTATAGCTGTCAGCTATTATTAACATTATTCCTAAGATTCAACAAATTGTTAACTCTCAGATCTTACCAATTATGATGGGATTTGAAAATTTTGCAGAACTCATTATAATTTCTAGCAATTTGAATTAAATTTTAACCAAAAATGAATTACAGTTGAGGATCAAATTCTAAAAATTCCAGAATTAGGGTGTGTTCGGGAGACATTTATCAATTTTATTAAATATTCTCTAATGTGGTAATTTTTTAAATGAAAGATTAACACAATCTTAATATCCAAATCTTTTGTTTATCTTTCCAAACATCAAACATCTCTGAATTAAAAAAAATACAAAATTTGTCCTCCCCTCCCTTCCCCTCCAAAGTCCAAAATCTCACCCCCAAACATTCCCCAAGGAAAGGATACTACAAGAGCATTATTAATCTTGATGATATTTTTCATTATTGATGTAGCAGTAAGCATGTGGCGCAATAAACTACAACTAAATTATATGTAAAACATAAAATTTTGGTTGCAAACATAGAAGCAAAATACACTGACGCAAGCCACAACAAACATAAGCAAAACGCATTTCAAAACAGCGGTCCCCAATACCATTATTGTGAGAAATTGACACAGACAATTCAAAACTCACCCTGCTCGAACAACGAACACAAACCAACAAACACAAACCCTTGGCAGCAAGAAGCAAAGAATTTCCCGAAGTCAAACAGAATTGAACCACCAAAGATAAGGATATAAGAAATAAACACACCTCATAAACAATTACAAAAATCACCAATAACACATAAGAAGGGCACAACATCATACAGACAAGGGAAACATAACTAATAATCAACCTTTCCTGGATAAGAATAAATCAAAGTGTAAATATAGTGCATAAGATTATTCTTCTTCTATTGCCTTATCATCAAGATATCATATGAAGGAATTAAGTCAATTGATTCAGGTTAAAACCGATTCTTTAGATAATGGAATAAAGTAATCCATGACAAAGAAAACAAAAGTGCGCAATTAAAACCAACATTTCAAGAAACATGCATAGGGTGTGATTGCAAGGGAGAGAAGAGAAGATTACATTCGTACGAGAGAGATGATTGTGTTGTGTTGTGGCTAGAGTTACCTTTCCTTTTGCTGTGTTTTGGGGTTCAAAAATGGAGAATGAATTTCATTGGGAAAGAAACTGGGTTAGGTATGAGATGTTTCTAGAACAAAAATAACCCATATAAATGATGTAATGATGTTATTTTAATATTTTCATTATATTGATGAATAAAAGTAGAGAATGTATCAAATTATAAACTATAAATCACAATTATATATATGTTTAAAAATATTTATTTGCTATAAATTTCAACTATATGGAGACCATTTTTTTTATTTAAAAATTGATATGAATTTAAATGCTATGATGTGATAATTGTTCAATAACTCAGTTAAAAAAAGCTACCTTAACTTATTGAAGGAAATTTAAATTTTCAAATCATATTTTATAAAAATTTAAGTTAATTTTATTTTGAAATATAAATTTTAGAATTATTAAATGGTATTATATGCTTAAATATTTGATTAATGATTGTGCAGTGTCAAACTTTTACACTATCAATAAAATAAATTATCAATCACTAATATAAGATTGTGATTATAAAAGTTTAAAAAATGATCATACATTATTGTGTGATTAAATGGTAGAGAAAAAATCTTATAGATATTTACTCATGCTTTTGTTTATAAGTGTGCACTTTATTGGATAAGTAGCTAATTTAGATAAATTTAAAATGCAAAAGAGATTACCTTATTTTTCTTTGTTTGAAAAACCAATTACTAAGTTGAAAAAAAAAATGAAAAAAACTTTTACTTTCTGTAATTTTATAATTTTAATTTAGGTTTAATTTTATTATAAATTTATATATTTTCAATTAAATCTTTATTATTTTTATTATATAAAATAATTTAAACTTTTATAACTTTTAAATGAAATTTAATTATTTTATTTTATTTAATTAGCCTACGTGGTTAATTCAATATTTGACTTTGTTTTTTGATATATTATATAAAAAAAATTGAGTTTTATGATTAATATAAAATACTATTATAATTAATATACATAATTTTATTATTTTAATTATATATATATATATATATATATTAAATATCATATGTTTTAATTAGTATAGACATAATGAAAAAACCACATTATTTAATTAATAAAGTTAAATAATTAAAAATACTAAAAACCATAACAAGTATTTAATAAATAAATTTTGAAATAAAAAATTTGTTACATATACTTAAATTTATAAAAAAACTAAAAATATAATTAAATTTTTAATTTAAAATTAATTTTATACAATTAAATATTTGATGAAACAAATATATTAAAAGCTTGAAGAAAAGTTTATCCTAATAAGACCTAAACCTCATTACAAAGGTTCATAGTGATACACCTAGGACATGTAAGATCTCTATAGAGTTTTCTTTAGCAGTTAAAATTATAATTAATTTAGATTTTAAAATAATTATGATGATTAAAAGTAACATTATATAATAGTTATCTATACTATTATATTATATAAAAGATATATTTTTTATAAATGTCATTTTTTTTAATTCTTACGTTACATTTTTTTACTTTTATCAACAAAAACATTTCCATTGTTTAACATTAATACAAAATATAATTAGATAATGTTAATGATTTAGAACTGGATATGATTCTTGTATAATATTATTACATCTTATAATCTGTTAAAAGCACAATTATTTCTGAATAGTAATTTATTAAACTTATTGCTTTAAAAGATTTTTCTCAAAACTATACTACCATGTTAGATATTTTGAAACCTAAATAAACTGATTTTGAAAAGTGAGAGAAATGGTGATATAAACCAAATTCAAAGCCTCCTTCACTATTTGTTGTGTTTGACCAAGTAACAGCGATATTCTCTCCGTTCCCGTCAGGCCGTTCCGTTGTCCTTCTCTGCAATGTCACACCATCTTCGCACTCTTCAACTTCCACCACTCTCCCCGAAAATCCCAACGACCAATCCACATTCTTTCTCCCTCCATTGCTTCCGCTCCGGCTTCAGGTTTGGCTTCCATTCTTCCGTCTCCTGCGGATGCGCGCGCCAAACCTCTCCGGTTCGGTTCAGTCATCAAGCGTCCTTGCAAGAGGAAGGAAAACCTGTTTCCCTTTACCTTCAACCTGTCTCAAGCGAAACTCACTTTGATCTTCTCCTCGATCAGGCTCAAAGGCTCCACCAAGCTGTCGTTGTGGTTTGGTAGGTTCCTTCTTCCTTAAGACTCTTTTGACTTTTCTTCAAATTTTTAATATGTTTTTTTTAGATGAGTCTTTCCTTATCAACTTGAGAAAAATATGAAAGAAAAAAAGAATTTGACTTATCTTAACTTCTGGATAGATTAATTTGTAGGCATTGTCTTGTGTAGTTTTTCTTAAATTTTTACATTTTAACATGTAATTTTAGATTTTGATGAAGGGAATTGCATTTTCTTGTTTATAAAGTATAGTTTTCTGTTACTGAAAAAAAAAGTAAAAAAAGAAGGAAAAAAAAGGAAAATGATGAAGTAACTCCAAAATATGATTTTTTTTTTCCATTTTGGTTGATACTTGAGAAGTAAAAAGCTTAAAATAACAGTATATCAAAATTAAATTATTGTTATTGTTATTCATGACTTTTTGGACTCTTGTTTCCTTTTTGAAACTTCTGATATTTCAAGTTTCAGGCTAGGAGCTTTGTAGGGAAACAGAAGTATTTGTCAATCTTATTTAGAGAGAGATTTGATCTAAAGGGAAGATAACAAGATATATGAATATGTATGGGGTGATGTGCTCTTGAGTCTGGCCTATTGTAATTGTGGGCCTTACAGAAACATTTTCTAGAAGTAATTGAGCATCACTCTATCTATTTAGTTTTTTTTTTTTTTTTGTTTAAGTGAACACATTAATCAAACTAAATTTTGGTAATCAAACCATGGTTATACTTACAGGTTTGTGTAGTTAAAATTATCATTAGTAATAGCAATTTTTTTGTCTGAACAAAAGCAATCTTAATAATTGAGAATTTAACTTGCTAAAAATCAACTAGTGACGCTCTTGGATGGGGGAGGCTATGTAATAATCAGGCACCAGCTTGTCTGTTTGATGAATGTTAGCAGTGCCATTGTTTAATCACAAGATTTAGTCTTTTATTAGTGGGCGAAGGGCGTCTTTGAATGTGTTTCTCCATAAAAGCTTTTAGAAGAGAAAAAGATAAAATTGGCTTCTCTATAAGTTAAAATTAAATTATGCACAAGTTCAAAGTAAAAATTTGGAGAAGTTACATGAGAGAGCTAATCAGCTGATGCATAAACTAATCTTAACTTGACAAGTCAAGTTCATTTTTGTTTTTCTTATTTTAATTTCCTAGAAGTTTTTATGGAAAGATCGTCCAAACAGGTCTAAAATCCAAGTAGTTTTTACTAAATGATACAGGATGCCAGTTCTATTTAATGGATCCTGTACGAATTTCTTCTAATATTAGCCAGTTTCATGGAAAAAGTGTGCCAATGGTAATCTGAGTTTTAGTTCTGAGTTTTATGTATAGTATTATACATTACATAAAATATAAACTTATTTGTTTCATTTGTCTGATTAGTGAATATTTATTTTACAATTATGGCCTTTGAGGTGAGATTCCTTGGTTTGTAGGATGGCAAATTGGTGCAGAAAATGTATATACTTAAAACCAAAATTGGAAAAGTTGGCAGCAGAATATTATCCAAGGTGAGATTACATTTGTTTTCCTCTATCGCGCAAAACTAGAATAATTTCTGAGCATATGTTCATTTATATGTGTGCTTAACCTAATGGAATCAGACTATGATACATTGACCAGTGTCAGGGAGTTTTCTTTTATAATCCTTACCGTGGACTGAAAATTTTCTCTGGTATTATTTAATGTACTATAGTCTATAAAAGTCCATCTTGAAACATAAATCTCTGTTTTGAACAAGAGTCTTTGAGAGAAACTGTGTCATGTTTGCATGCAATCCAGCTTATTTACCTACAAGTGCTTTAACTACAAGTCTTAGTCAAGGACTTGTGTAGTTGATTTACATTCGAAGATGTGCTAAATATGCTAATGATCTAGATTAGTATTTTAAAGCTGAAGCTTATTAAGCTTGCAACATATTAAAGGAAATATGAACACAACAGAATATGGGGTTTCATCCAAATTCCTGGTTTCACATCCATTGATACTTTCCTGTTTTATTGGTAGATTCAAATTTTGACTATAATAATCCAATAATGCTGAGATATGCGGAGTAATTTTTTTTTTTAAATAGGAAACTAGGAAAGTTCTAAATTAATGAGTGTGTATGTTTGTTTTCTAAATTTTAAGTAATGTAGTAAGGGAGAGTTTGCAACTTTGTCTGCTGAAGTTGTAATAGCAGAGGAAAAAGGTATAAAACTTCATGCTTTCAAAAGTTTGAGAAAGGGTTTGCAGCTTTTTTCTTTTAATAAATTGTGCTGTATATGTGATGTGTTTATAATGCTTTACCTTATTGTACTAATTATCAATAAGCGTAGAATGGGATGTGACATTCTCCGAAAACTGAAACCAAATGAGGCTGAAATCTTAAAAGAGCCCAGGCCCTCTCAACTAACGAGGTCAGGCTAATTTCATTCTCATGGAATAATAAGATTTTGTTGATGTCCTTGGCAGATAACTATTAGAGATCTTTGACTATTACTCTCCTCATTCCTCAACCTTTGTCCAGCTTTCTTCTTGGCATACTATCAATCCTATCATGTACGGATCGAGAATGACCCAGACTTCTTAACCATTCTCTCCAGTTATCACCTCAATCCCAACCCAGTCATTTCAGAACTGGATTTCATACAAGTAACACACGGTGTACTAGTGCTCAAAGTGTTTCAATCTACACCTATTTGAGAGCAGAATAGAGATCAATCCAATAACTTCAACTGACACTTGAAATCATTAAAGAAGCACTGTATTTTCCGTAACTCTTTTTGAAACCATTTCTGACAGCTAACCACAACTAAACAACAAAGTACAAATCCCCTGATAATTTTTTAGAATATCTGCGAAGAAAAATGGCAAAGGTACATCTGAACCACTTTCATCGAAGACACAACAACTATATCTCCCAAGCCATGAAACTACAATAACATAATTACGATCTGCCACATCTCTACAGTAAAATATACCAAAATCTGAACCACCAACTGTCAGATTCAACTAGCTGATAAATGTCACCAGCTACATTATTAGGCTTGGGCAGCTAGCCCTCTCTACCATCAAGCTCTATCATTACCAACCGGGTCATGACATATCTAAAATGTAACAGAAGCACTTAACCTGAAAGGAACATGGGATTGCACAGGACTGGTTTTGATTTAGAAACAAAATGAAAACCTAAGATACAATAGACAATGGAATTCCATGTGAACTTAGTACGGACAATAGATACAGCTCATGGTCGATGGTAATGCTCAAATAGTGTCTTGAAATAGAGTAATTGAGAAGCTATGTATATTGTGTATAAATGGTCCATTTTATGCTACCTGTGCTTTAAGCTAAAAATCTAGAAATGTTAACTGCAGATCAAATTGACAGCTATAACTGCAACATCATTGTAGCTGCTTGAGATTTTGAGATGTGTTTAGTATGATAATGATTGAAAGATACTCATAAGCTACTGAATCTAGGTTGATGCACAAGATGTTAATGTATTACTGAGCTATTTGTATTTTAGAGCATAGAGATGATACCTTGCATGTGTAATTGTTTGGTTATGTTATGATATTATGATAAGGCTTATCAACTCATTAATCTAGGATTTGTTTATGTGGATGTCATGCAGATTGCAGTTCTACACTGTTGATGTTAATACAGTTTCACACAAACTTGTTGCTCGTGCAGGTGTGACTGTGAGTTTCTCGTAGCTTCCCCTTATGTTCTTTCTCTTTCAATTGTATGTATTAAAAATTGTCTGATTTTTTTACATCTTGAATTTATCAATGTCTTTCCATGAACAGATGTTGCCATGTGGGTACTTCATGTCTGCCTGTTAGAAAAACCTATATAGAAACTTGTTGGATAAATATGTTTAGTTTCCATAATTTTCTTTAAATTATGCCTTTACATCATATGCATTCGTGCTTGGCGAAATTGTTCTGGTATCTTTAATTAATATATGTTTTGGAGAAGACCAATCAAACTCCTGGAAAGAAGAGTTGATCATGTGGATCAAGGAAAATGCTATAGAATTTTTCTGTAAAAGGCCTTTGTCTAAATGAACTTTCTGAAAACATGGCAGGACAATGCTGTATTTTGAATTTTGATCCATGTCCCACTTAATGGGAAAGGCTTTTGTTGTGATTATTTTTGTTTGTTCTTTGAATTTTTTACTCAGGAGCACCTGAGGAAAATGTGTGGTTTTTTGAACCTCTCACTAGCAAGATATGATAATTACAATATACCTCTGCCTGATTAGTCTAACAATTGATATGCAACCATTATATTCGTTTCAACTAAATTTGCTATGTAGACATTTTATCTTGATACTTATTAGATTCCATTTTTCATGTATTCATATGTCGTCGGCTCTCAATTACTGCAGAAAATGCCAACCATACAAGTAAGCACATTTTTGTTTGATTTGATTAATTTATTATATTCTTCTCTGTCAGTGATTTAAATGAATGTTGTTGCAGCTTTGGAAGGACGGCAAGAAACAAGCTGAAGTTATTGGTGGCCATAATAAAGCACATATAGTAGTAAGTGAGGTTCAGGAGATGATTGAGAATGAGTGACAAGTTTTAGTGCAGTGGACTTATTTTCCGCTATTTTGATCTATTTTATCAAATGGTTTTACATTACTGCATTTTTTTTTACCAGTCCGTGTATAAAATAAAAAAAATATTATGTTGCCATTTTTTCTTTTTTATTTACCTAAAACCATTACTTTTAAAGTATCTTACTTACGTTAAAAGGTGTTCAAATCCTTATAGTTGAGGTAATGTGAGATATCTCCTGATATTCGGATCTTTGTCTTATTGAATGAGATTTAAAATTTTATAGTTTCCTCTTCTAAAGTTTTTTTTCCCTTCTTTCTTACGTTAAAAACATTTGAGGTGTATGAGATGAGGATAAGTGGTCTGTTGTCAAATATTTGATGTATACCTCAATACGAAAGATGAAAGTTAGAGCTGGTTAAGCTATTATTACATCGCGAGCTCTAAAAACAATTGTCAAATTAGGACTGTTCATGTGAAGACCCTGTTCAAATGTAACAAGATTGCATGGAGATGGATTTCTTGGTGACCATCACCTTCAAATGCACAAAAAGGTACCCTGTGCTATCTTTTTCTGTTTTGAATGTTAAGCACACAATGATCATAGTCACTTTAATTTCTCATTTACTTCCACTTGACCATCTTATTTCCTTCTTACTTTTTTCTCCCGTGTATATCAAAACTTATAGTTTTCCATTCCGTTAAGTGACATGGTTGTTAAGTCTACATTGCAGTCGCTAGTGGCGCATCTCGGGTTTAGGCCAAAGGACAAGTTGGAATTTGACATGTGGGTACTGTTTATGGAAACCACAGAAGTTTTTTCCCCTCTTATAGCTGCATGGCATCCAAGAACTAACATTCAAAGCCCCAACCAAGTCAATGAATGACACGACCAATTGAGTCGTGTGTGGAGTGGAGTTGCAACAAACTTTGAACCAAGCCACAATTTTCCTTCCACAGGGTCACAAATCTTACCACCAAACTCATCCTGCTAAACAACTTTATACCTTAGTGTCAGCTTCAGCACTATTGATCTGAAGTACTCAAATCTCTCTGACCTGGAATAAATGACCTTTCTTTGGGTTTCTCTCTCTTTATTGTATGACTTTGTAATGGCTTCTCACCAGCATGACGTGGCCTGAAGAAAGTTAGTGCAATATGGCTACTTATTTCTTCAATTCATTGAAAGTCCAAGTTACAATTCTAATTAGGCTATCAAGTTTTTCCTTCGGAAGTCTAACCTTGGTTTAGACGAGGAATTTTCAACAATTTTAAAAAATTGAAATACATAAAATTTGAATTACTTGCAACTGAATTTTCTCATTTTTTTAAATAGTTTGTTTGGATTGAATAATTAAAATATCTTATATTACAATTTTTTTTTGGATAAAGCAATTTAATTTATATTTTTGAGGCAAACTCAACTCATTCTGAATCCTACTTAAGTTAGTTCGACCTTCGATCCGGACTTGCTAGATTTGACATTTAGTTTGAGTTGACAATTTGGCTTGATCTTTAGTCCTGGTTACTCAACTCTTCTTTTAACTTAGGTTCAATTTGGGTTAACTTAACTTTTGATTTGAATTGACTCGAGTTGACTTTCGACTCCTAATGACTTTGCTTGACCTTCGGTCGAGGTTGACTCAGCTTGACCTCTAACCCAAGTCGACTCTACTTAACTTTCGACTTAGGGCAACTTTGTTCAACCATCGACCTAGATCGACTCAATACAACTTTCAGTCCATACTAACTCGACTTAACCTTTTGTCTGGATAACTCATTATTGTCTTCCATAATAGTAATTATGTGACTAAATTTTTCTTTAAAAACAATACCTTAGAAGTAACACATGGCCATTTTGTTCTTGCTAAATACAATTATAACACTTGTGTCAAATATTTTATTTATATGAACTAATTTAATTAAGAAATTTCCATGAAATAATAAATAATGTAAGTTTGACCAAATATTTTCACTTGATTAAATTTTAAAAGAAATATTCAGTAAACAAATACAATAAAACAAATAAGTTTATCTTCCACGATAATCTCTACAGGAAAACTAAGATATATATATATATATATATATATATATATATATATATATATATATATATATATATCTATCACACTAGTAGAGTTTGTACATGGTAAGAAGTTTGACCTTATTTGCTTACAAATGAGTAAAGGAATGCTAAAGACCCTTACAAGAAGTGACACATGTGATTGGGACATATGAAAGTTACAACCTTTGTAATTAAGTGTATAAACTTGCGAAGTACCGAAATTATCAGTTAGTTAAGTAGATGTATGTATCTTCGTATCTCTATTCACCTTTCTATTGGACTCATGAAACTTGTATACATTTCTACAGACTTCTAAAACATTCTAGATCCTTCTTAAAATTTTTACAAATTATTTTGCTTCCTAATTTCTTCAAACCTTTTAAGTTTTCTCCATATGTTACTTCTTGATGGTTGCCAATTCTTAATATTCTTTTCTTCAAACATTTTATAGTGCTTAATGTCCACATGAATTAGTGATCTATATCTTAAGAAGGATATCCCCAACCTCATTTCAAATCACCAAAAATTTATACAAAATGCATACTCATGGGAGTGTAGTGTTTGGATGGAACAAAATTCGACCCAGTGTATTGCATTTGACATATTATATAACTTTATGACGATATTTAAGAATGCACAACTCAATAAAATATGTTTCTAATATGGGTAAATTTAATATTTTTACATCAAATTTTGTACAATAATTTTCATTAATTTATGACATTACTTTTTTTTTTTCATCACAACTTATGGAGCAATTGAGCCTAACTTTAATTATTATTACAAACATAATAAGTAATAAGGGTTGAAAAATGAAGAATCAACAAATGATTGAATAGCATTCGTGAACAAGTCGATACTTGCATGAGATGACGGATTACACCGGGACACGTGACAATCAACCTAGTGATATATATATATATAACTTAAATATATTTTTAATTTTTAAACAATTTAGTTCTCAAATTTTAAAAACGAATAAATATAATTCTCTTATTCCAATAACATTATTTTCTTTTATGTGTTAAAAATATTTTAGAGTGACATTTGGATCGAAATGTGTCAAAAATGATGTAAACAGTTTAAAATAATCAAAAACATAATTTAGTATGTAAAAAAATTCACATAGTTAAATTAGAAAGAAATAATATATATATATATATATATATATATATATATATATATATATATATAAACAAGGCTTAAATATACATTTGGTCCATATTTTTGTTCTTTTTATTCAATTTAATCTTTATTTTTGTTTTGTGTTCAATCATTTTCGTAAAATTTTGGTAAATTTGATCATTTTCACTAACGGTGTTTAAATGGTTAACGTTTTTTAACAATACATGTCACGTGTCAGTTCCTGCTTTTTTCTTTAATTTTGTAATTTTTTTAATTTCAAAAAAATTGTCCACGTGTCAAGTTACAATTGTGCCACGTGTCAATGTTAGTGCTGCATGTTAATGTGTGGTTGTATTATTTGTATTTGTTCAATTTAGTATCAATATTCGTTATTTTTATTTAATTCAGTCCCTATATTCGTTATTTTTATTTAATTTAGTCCCAAATTTTGTTAAAATGGAACAATTTAATTTTTTAAAATTGACATTATTATTAGTTATTTTTTAAATTTAATTATAAATTATAATATTTAATTATAAATTGAATATAATTTTTAGATTCAATTGTTAAATAAAATATAATTATTTAAATATTATTAAAATTTTAAAAATCTATATTAACATTTTTAAAATTGACATTTAAATCTAAAATATTTAATATTTTTATTGTATTTTAGATATTAAAATCTAAAATATTTTATATTTAAATGTTAATTTTTCAAATATTAGTTTACTTTTCTAAAATATTTTTAATATCAATTTTAAAAGTATTTTAGAATATAAATATTAGAAAAAAATATAATAATTATATTCTTATAATATTTTAAATAATTATATTCTATTTAGCAATTAAATATAAAAATTTTATTCAATTTATAATTAAGTTTAATAATTTATAATTGAATTTAAAAAATTATAAATTCAAATGTCAATTTGTAAGGCCCAGTTTTTCTGCCCTAACATTTTAAGGGTTGCCTTACAACTGTTGGGCCTAAAGGCTGGCCCAAAGGATAAAACCATTCCTAGCTGCCCTAACTCACATTTTCCACTCATTTCAGAGAACCTAGAACTGCAGCCGTCAACCTCTCTGCTAAGGTTTGCTTCCACTGTTACGTTGAGCTAAGAGAACTCGTTGCTCCACGTAAGTATCCCTTTCTAGTTCATGCTGGTTCCCTTTTAATCATCTTTCGTATTTCCAATTAGGATCCTTTGTTAACCTCATCTACTGGTTCTATTCCACCTTTATTTCAGTCTCGTAGTTCATCCCTATAGTTGCTGTGCTCATAGTCGTGTCGTTAGGGTCCTTACTAAACTTTTTCCAGGTACGGGGAAGTTAGAGTTTTGGGTCTTGAATGATTTTTTTCTAGCTGATTTAGAGTTTATTGGGTGTTGTATGAACTATATGATTGTGATGAATGTGTGAACGACCTTGTACTGTTATTTAGGTGCGAGCATGTGACTGTTGCAGGAGAAACAGTGGCGAGATCTGTTACTCTCGCCCAGGCGAGACTTGCAGGAGCAAACCAGGGGTTTCACAAACCCTCGCTTAGGCAGAGAGCTCTGGTTTTGAGCGAGGCACTGTCTTGCTCAAGTGAGAGTCACTCGCCTAAGCGAAGAGGAGTGAAAACTTTGGGACGCTACTGTGGTTTAGCCCAAGCGAGGGACCTCAGTTTTGGGCGTGGGGTTGTCTCGCTCAGGCGAGGCAAGGCTCGCCTAAGCGAGCCTGCGAGAACTCCCAGCACCTGTCGCGATCTCACCTAAGTGAGGGTCTACCGCCTAAGCGAGAGCACCCCTCTCTCCTGAGCAATAGCTCTTGGCTTGAGCGATATCCGCTGCAGGTTGGATGGTTTTCTTCAATTGGTAATTGGATTGTTGGTTTATGATGTATTTTGTATGATGTATGAACTCTGTGAAATGAAATGCATGGTATGTTTCGTATTATAAATTGGATAGACGTGATTGAGGGATCTTGGCATGCGAAATTAATGAGTGGGTTGGAAATCAAAGAGGCGTGGTATTGGTATGAGGTGAGGCCCTATATTCATGGAGGGGTAATAACCAGTGGTATAGATTCGACATGTGATACGAATGAGGATTGATTTTCAGAGGTTGGTATGAAATCATAAGCATGATTAGTGTGCTCTCTTATTATTGAATTATGATTGGTCCGTGTCAGTGTGTAATTCCTTGGAGTCTCTAGGTGAGGCTTTCGGGGTCACGCTTCAGTGGTCGGGACGTAATTCCATGGTCCCTGTTAGTGGGTGTTCATGGTGGTGCCCCATCTATATGGTCTGGTAAGGATTCAAGGTAAGGTTGCATCTTGACACTCTAAGGAGTCAGTTAGTCTCACTTAGAACAGACTGACTCCTGTGGTGAGAGTAGCAGGAGGCTTGTAATACATTAAGGGCTAACCTTGTGGTGAGGGAAATTGATTCATTGTAACACTTGTAACACATAACTTGGGGGTGAGCAGCTCGGGGGTGAGCAGAGGTATCCACCACAAGTGCAAGCATCCGTTGAAAATCCGACCAGACTATATGTATCCGGATGAGTCGAGTCAGTGTCTAGTGTATTGTTTGAAAAGTTATAACATGTTTGGATGATATATGAAATGCTTGGATTGTGTATTGGCATATAACTACTTGATGAATTGTTTTACTCTAGCTTACCCTGTTTGTTGTCTGGTTGTCTTGTATGTGGCTCTTCTCTTTTGCGATGATCATCAATTTATTGATGGGAGCAGATGTGCGAGGTCCTCGCGGTCAACAGGGGAATGGTGACTCTGCTGCTTAGCCATCTGGGCTGGATTTTCTTTTTCTCCGAGCTTTCTTTTACGGCCACGACCCATGTATTGGCTGTCCTTTAAACTTCCAGTTCGTTTCAGTTAAATTTCTGTATCTGCTTAGTTCGATATCGTTGTATGCCTTGATTCATCGTACGACGTTTAGTGGAAACTTTAAGACTGCGCTACTTTATTATTTTATTGTGACATTTCCTTTAATTACGACTATTAATTAAATGGGGTGTTAAACAATTTTAGAAAAAATATTAATATAATTTGTATAAAAGATATTAAATTTAGTATAAATTTGATAGGGACAAAATTGATTTATTTTAACAAAAATTGGGATTAAATTAAACAAAAATAACAAATATAGAGACTAAATTGAACAAAAAAAATAATACTACCACAAACTGACACGTGGCACAATTGTGACTTGACACATGGATAATTTTTTTGAAATTAAAAAAATTTAAAAGAAATTTAAAAAAATTTAAAAAATATCAGAAAAACCAGGAGCTGACACATGACATACTGTTCAAAAACGTTAACTATTTAAATACAGTTAGTGAAAATGACCAAATTGAATAAAATTTGACGAAAATGAAAACCTAATTGAAGACAAAACGAAAATGAGGATCAAATTGAATAAAAACAACAAAAGTAGGAACTAATGTGTATTTAAGTATATTTAAGTCTATAAACAGAAATCATAAAAAAAAAATCTATTATCACATACTTAATACAATGAAAAATTCAACAATTTTTAAACTTCAACTTTAAATCATTAAATAAATATTAAACTTTATTACATGTATCATGATTTTATAATTATATCATCAATAATTTTTTCCCTTTTACTAATTTCTATACAATATCTCTAACATTAATAATATTGAATATTTACCTTTAAATGAAACTATTAAAATAAATGACGTAAAAACTGCACAAACCCATTAAAATTGAGGACATTTTAACTTAAAAAAAACCAACAACTTTTCTTCTTCACATATTTCATTAAAACTTTAATTTATTAATATGAAGGAATTATCGAATTTTATATTAATAATTAAAAATGTACTATTCTAGTATTTCACATATATATTATCAAAAATGTCATTAATTAATTAATCTAATAATAAAATTAATAATTTAATTTAAATTCTTATTAGTATATACTTAAATCAATAATATCATTTAATAATATTCAACAAACATTTAAGTAAATAATTTCAACTTTATAATTTACTTTACAATAATTTTCGCTAGTATTCTAAATTCATACTAAGACTGTTATAAAGTATGATTTAAAGTAGTCATTGTTCTCAACATTGCAATTCACTGCATAATAATTTAAACAACATTTTAAAAGTTAACCTTAAATATCTTTATTTATTTCTATGTTGGCACAATTTTAAAACAATTACTAATTGTTAAATCATTATTACTGATAGTTATATTTTATAATATTTTAAATCACATTCAAAAGTTATAATTAAATATAATTAATCATTAATTATAAACTCTTAATTCTTATTAAAAAATATTATATTATATTAATTAATTAATAACTTTAACACCGTTTTCTAAAGTTACATTAGATATATTAATTATTAAATAAACTATCCAATTTCGTTTCTTAAATTAAAATTAACAACCAATAAACCTTAAATGAAGAAGTGAATAAAATAGAATTCAATTTTGAAATATTCGTATTTCGACCAATTTTCCCAATATCAACAGAGAAGTGGAAGGTAAGAAAGTACTCCTAGAAGACCCATTTCTCAACCCAAATTTTAAAAGGTTTATTCAAGAACAGAATTTTGACCCGTTTTCTAGTGCTGATTGGGGAGATTGAAAAAATAATATTCTTAGAAATATTTGTATAATTTCTTAAGAAAAAAATGTAGAGAGACAGTGAAAAATTTCTCTGAAATTCTCATTTTTTTCCTCGTATTTTTTTAGCCACAATTTTTTTTTGTCAACTCAAAAGAGGGCTAATATCACCAAAATTCGGAACCCTCACAAAAAACACCCACAACAAACCATCTTTTTTGTCTTTTTTGGGACTGTTTGGGAGAACCCGAGAACCCCATTTGCGTTTTTTTTTTTTGAACTATTTTTCCTCTACCATTCTTGCATCACTCAGTTGTTAGCTTGTCGAAACAGAGACAGAAGAACTCTACATTATTACATACGCACAGAAGTTTCATCAAGTAGACAGACAATCTACTGAAACTTCTGTATTGTTTTTGTGCTCCAAATTTTTCGTCAGTGAATACCATTCATTTTTCATAAGATTTTATAATTTCATTTTTCTGTTTTACCTTCGAGAAAAACCAGGCCAAGGTGGTGTTTCTCTCTTGGAGGAGGTTTTTACTTTAACGCCAGAATCTGAAACAACAACAACATGCTACGTTTGTTGAAATAATATTAATAATAATAATAGTTAGACTTGTGCGTCTGTTTCTGATTTTGTGGTGTTACCGTGAACCTCCATCCCCTCTTAATCCAACTTTTATCCATTGCCTAGCCCCGAATCAAAACCCAACCTTTGCCTCAACGCAACACCAAAAATATTATTTTCTTACACAAAAAAATAGAAGAAAAAAAAAACGTAGCTTTTAGCTTTGGGTATCGACTGTCGACCACCCAAATTGAACCCTTATAATCCGTTTTCTCACAAGGGGAAGGACAACAATCTAGTACTTTTCTAGGTTGCATCGAGGCCCTTGTTGTTTTTCATTGATCAGTGACAATTGGCATTAAAAAAATTGGATTTTGATTTGTGGGTGGTTGGTGGATTTGGTTTTCCCTCGATCTATTGATCCGGGGTTGTGGCTTTTGGGTTTTTGATGTTGAGAATGAATAAAGGGTCACTTGATTACTGGAGGAATTACTTTGGAGCTGCGAACTCTGACATATTTGGCATCATTGACCATGCGATCATGGTGGCTGCTTCTGATTGCCCCGAGGAGTTCAGGATGAGGAGGGATGGGATTGCAGAGAGGTTGTTTTCTTGCAGACTGAGTCGATGTTTGGGGTGTGAGCGGGTGGAATTGGCTGTCCCAGTGGATGATGACGGTGGTGAAAGTGGTGGTGCTTGTAAGAATGGATTTGAAGGGACTGGTGCTGAGTTTGAGTCTGAAGCAGGCGCAAGTAAAGAGAGCAAGGTCAATAGTGCCAGCGTTGATGATCCTGGAGTGATGAACACGAACCGAGTTAGCAATTACAGCTATGGGGAAGCTGAGGCGTTGACTGATGAGATTGAAGAAGAGTCACAATATGTCGAAGAGGTGTTCAGGATCAAGGATGTTTTGCTTAACTGTGAAGAAGAGGTATGGTATTTATTTTAGCGCATTGTTTGGTTTTTGTGTGTCCAGATTACCTCTCTACCAACTCCACCCGTACCTTCTTTGTTTACTTCTGCATCAATAGTTGTTTTTTGTGTTGCAATTTGTTTTTTGTTTGAGTTTTAATGAAGAATAAGTTTCTCTTTGTGAGAAGGGTTCTGGTTAGTTATAGTTACAGTTATGGTCATTACAACTTTTGATGTTCGATAAGTCTTGCTACAACCACAGTGGCCGTTTTCTAAAGGCCTTGTCATAGGATATAAGTGGGTTTTATTGGATGGCAGTGGAGTTCTTAAATGAAAGATTAAATTGGTTTGTGTCCTGCGGTCCCCTGATTCATGGTTTTATATTTCATGTTGCAACAGTCTGATTCAGTTTTGTTTGATTCATTGAGGAGGCTTCAGCTGATGGAACTCACAGTGGATCTTTTGAAGGTTTGATTTGAGTCATCTCTTGCTCATTCATTAAGACTGCCATTTTTCTTTCCTTCTGTTTGTTTTGCAGATGTGTTTTTCTCCTCCCATTCTCTGAAAAATTAATTTTTCCAGGCAACTGAGATTGGAAAGGCCGTCAATCCTCTTCGAAAGCATGGATCAAGTGACATTTGTCAACTGGCGCGGACTCTTATCGAGTATGAGTTGGTTTTTCTTTGATAGTTTTGTTTCATATGTATATCCTCAGTATCTATAAATGATAAATGGGTTTTTATCTTCTCCTGCATGGATTGATGTTTGTAACTAGTTTCCTTCCTCGCCAATTAGTGGTTTGTTACTCTTTGTGATATTATTTATGAACTTTAGTAAAGGTCAATGAGTTCATTCACTACTGTTTTTCTAATCCATTCATCTCACTGTCATGAATAGTTGTAGTACATGGCGCATTATAGTAGAGTGGTCTTTGGATTCTAGGAGATTCAAATAGTGGAGGGATTTTCCATAATGGCCATTGTTCTTTGTTCAATATAACAAAAATATCAGCTTTTTTACGCACAATATAAGCTTCAAAAACCCATTTTAACCCCCAAAACAATGTTATTAGTTTTTTTATTTGGATAAAATTGCGATTTCTCATCCATTTTCTAATATGCATGTTTTTCACTAGAAATCACAATAGGATTTGAAACCCTTCTTCCCTGATCATTCCACACAAGCTTGGTTTTATTTTTACTTTTGTTCCTATAGAACCAATATTTTCTAGTGTTTCTTTCTAGTTTCTTTAAGCTTCCTAATTAAATTTGGTAAATTTTATCTACTTAGTTATGTTCTCTTTCTATTAACTTTATCATCATCTTTCATATTTTGAATTCATTACCATGTTCTTATGGCCCATAGATGATTTTTTTTATTTTTTTATTTCATTACTATGTTTTCATTGCTCAGTTAAATGGTGATCGTGTGTATAAACTGTGGCATTTTACTGTTTATCATGCGTGACATTTTTAGTTTTGTTTTTCTGTTTCATGTCATCTGATATAGGATTTTTAGATTTTGTTTCTACGTGCCACTATTCCAGATTGATACCCATCTTCTGCTAATTAGACTAATGCATCGAGTCTGTGATCATGGTCATTGGTGAATACTTAATACTTTTACGGGTCCTAAAATTGTACTTGTACAGGTTGCTTGGTCAATCATGTCTCATATTTGCTCAAATGTGATGCTTATCAAATGCAAAAGTGTCCAACCACCATGTTATACTTCCACATCCTATGCAATTTAGCTGCACTTCTTTTTCTCTCTCTGCATTCTGCTTTTTTAATGACAAAATGGGTTGGTAAACGGAAACTGTTGGGTTTCTTTTTTGTGCTTTAGCATGGAGACTGTTCTAGTTATATGTTTGATGCAGATCTGAATGTAGGTGCATGACTCATGACTGATTTCAGTTCAATTATCAGTCTGCATGCTCAAACATCTCACGTTCTTAAAAATCTTCTGTTACATATTCATGCTAGTGTAGTAGTTTTGCATGAGATACAAGCTTTACATTCTAAACATTGTTATTGAATTGTAGAGGCTGGAAGGAAATGGTGGATGAGTGGGTCAAGGCTACCACAGCTATTGCAGGTATAAACATTTTATCTGCTTTCATGTGGAAGTGATCCTTAAAATCTTCTCTTCTTTCTAATTTTGAAATAAATTCATACTTATAGGTTCAGAAGGTACTCCAGATTCAGTAAATCCATCTGTTATTGATGATGAAGAAGGTCTTCCATCACCTCCTATGGATGAAGGGGCTCTATTTGCCCCTCCAACTGGTTCTATGGAACTCTCCCAGGTACTTACTTCAATGTCCTTCCTCTACCTTTCTTGTATTAATGCTTTGCAGTGTTTGATAGTTAAAATCTAACTTCAACTTCACTTGGTTGGATGTCACATAATTTGATGATGCAAAGTTCTTTGATGGCATGGATGATGATGGAAGTGAGTTGACTTCACAATTTCTTAATGCTAGTCTAGCTAGCTTTTTCTCTACGGTTCTTTGTTTGAATTCCCCACTTCTGAGATTGATGATTATGCTTTTGGTTTGCTATTTCAGATCCTCGACATAGTGGGGAATTCACCAAAAACCGTGATCATGGAAGAAGTCCAACTCTGAAGAGGAGACCTCAGGCATCAAATGAGGCAAACATTATTGCCAAGGAGGGTAAGGGTCAGCAAGCAAAGAAAAATGAGGTTGCTGTGAGGCCGAATAAACCAGTTATCGGTGATTCTGGTCCTGGCAGACCACCAAAGTCAACCATGCAGAAGAAAGGCTCTGTTGAGCCAAAGGTGCAACAAAATACAGTGAAGAATACTATCCCAAAAAATCCTCATGTTCGTCAGCTAGATGTAAGGAAAATTTTTCTTAGGTCATCAAGTTTGTAGATTGAATATTGTTTGAATTTCATTTCTTGTGTATCAGAAACCCAGGTGTTCGGATGATGCTTCAGTCCAAGTGAAGTTAGAAGCCAGTAAGAGGAAACTTCAGGAGCGGTATCAACAAGTTGAAAATGGTTTGTCTTTTCTATTCCAAAATCTATGTCTATTTTTCTTTCAAAGTATAATTTTTAGATTCTAGATCTCTTGAAGTTTGCTGATAATAAAGTTAAATCGAGCAACCTAGTGCACACTAGGCTCCCCACCTAACGGTACTGTCCTAGAGAGACTGTTTAAAAGACTTGAACTTATAACCTAAAAGAGTCAAGGCATGATCTTAGCTTTTAAGAGTGGTACGTTGGTTGAAGTACAAACTTGTATATAACCAGTGACTTTTGTAAGAGATTATGTGTATTTGCACTGGGAGGGATATCCCTTTGTTAGATTTGGAAATTTCAATACCCCAAAAAGTACTTCAAGGAGCCAAGAATTTTCAACTTGAATAGAGATTGAAGATGAATTTGTACCTCAACAACACATTTAGAATTTAGACAAGATGATGTCATCAATGTAAACTAGAAGCACAACCAAGGAAGCATCAGTTCCATATGGGAATAAAGAATAGTCATTCTTTGATTGAAGAAAACCATGATTCAACAAAGAGGAAGAGAATTTTGATTGAAGTCCATAAAGAAATTTAATCATCCTGCAAACAAGATTCTTATTAGTTGTATGATAACCAGAAGGTAATTCCTCAAAAAAAGCTCACCAGTGAGAAAAGCCTTGTAGATGTCCAGATGGAGTAAACTCCTGTTCCATGCAGCAGCAGCAACAAGAGGAAATGTATCTGAAAATTCAATCCCAACATATAGCCACCAAACAGGCTTTCTATCTGTCTATAGTGCCATCAGTGTTGTATTTACTTCATTCCTAGCCTATCTCTATCCCATAAAAGATACAACTTGGTGAAAAATTGAGGTTCATAAGTGAATGAGATTTGGTTAATGAAGATTTTGTAAAGGGGTTGAAGTTTTGTATAAGAACAAAAATTATGAATTGGATAATATTGTGAACATATTTTACATAAGCAGGGGTTCTGGTAATTCAAGCAGATTGAGGGGTACATGGAATGAAGAATTATTTGGATTAGAGTTTTCTGGGTGAGGCAGATGGATTGTTGGTTAGGAGGATGAAGTGGAAGAGTAAGAGGCATTGGATTTGGAATCATCCATGGTAACCATGGAGAACCAAGACAAATATCTATAAAGAAGAAAAATGTCAGAAACCAGAACATTGTTACCATATTGAGAATGATAATAAAGTTTTCATTGATTGAAAAGAAAGAGTACAAACTTATATAAACAGAATAACAAACTTTCACTTAATATACTCCTGATAGTATAGTCTTAAATGTTAGATTTGGTAGATGAAGCTTCCAAAACTTAGAGCTTGATTTGATTACTAAATATACTGATGAAAGTGCTTGTTGATTCTGATTTTCAGCTAAGAGGCAGAGGACAGTACAGGTTATGGAGTTGCATGACCTCCCAAAGCAAGGTATTGGCCACCGGAATCCGCATGTGAAACCCGGAAATCACAAGAAGCAATGGGGTCATGGACGAAGATAGAACAGTTAATTGTTAATTTGAATGCATTTTCATGCTTCCAGAATCTGGACAAGAACTCCCTTTGCCAGCCATTATTGAAGCTTCATCATCTCTTGACCATACAAAAACTATAATTCAGTTCACCATTCTTACCTGTATAGAGCTGTTCTGATGGGAAGAGCAGTAACCTCTGAGTCACTGTTTCATTTCCTAAGCAAAAAAAGGTTGAATATACATAGAATTTTGTTGATCCAAGATTGGATTTGGAAGAGGATTCTTGAGCAATGTGGTTCTTAATTGGGTATCCGTAGGTTCCATCTTCATGATTGGTCATTTAATTTTGGACATTTTTCTTGTCACAAAACATTCATCAGGTCTTGCCTTGGGGTCTCAACTTTTCAGCTCCATTGTCACAGATTCAAGAGTTCTTCAGAATAAACAACAGCATTTAAGTATCATTTTTTTTTATTATTAAAAGCCTTTTCAACCTTTCTTGCATGCTGTGTGTTAACTAGCATTTGAATTTAACTTTCAAGAAAATGCTCAGAGTGTGTGATGCCACAGGATATAGTGTACTGGATTACCAAGAAAAATGCTGCAACTCTACTTGGCTCTGAATATTGATTTTGAATCTGCTCTACATAACTTTTCTATCTTTCTTTATCAATTTAACTCAATTGTTGAAAATTTAAATGTTTTTTTAATAAAAGAAAAATATGTATTATTAATTCAATTAAACATTTAAAAAGATCATAGCAAATTATATTGACACCCCCTCTCTTCAAGAAATATTACACTCTATCACCAGTTTTTGACCCTACAAAAGACTCTAAAATTTGTATTCTTCTTAGTTAGGGGACCCTAAAGTCTATATGTAAAGAAAACCATGTAAAATTTGAAAACAATAGCAACTTAAGGATATTTTGTAAAACTGATATTAAATACTTGGTTCAATTACTTTTTCTCTCTTTGTCTAAAAATGTTAAATTGATTTTCAATTTTTTTAAGTTTCAATTTGATCCCAATTTTTGAAAAATTGATGCAATGTGATTATTTTTGATAAATTTTTTTAAACGGATCAAAGATTTTTCCATAAAATTAAAGTTTTTAATAATGATGATTTGATTTATTGATGTAATTAACATAAATCATTGATTAGCTTCAAGAAATCTAATAAAAAAGACCAAATTGGATTAATTTTTTTAAAAATCGGAATCAAATTAAAACTTAAAAAAATTGGAGAATCAAATTGATATTTCTAGATAAAAATATGAACCAAAAGAGTAATTAAATCTAAATAATATGAATGAATCCATAGAAAAAGAAAAAAAGTATAATACAATTTTTTTTTTCGCGTACAATACATTATGCATTTTGAAAAGAAAATATTATTTACCAATTCAGCTCCACATGGCTTAATTTAAAAATAAAAATACATTACATTATACTTTTTAATCCTTTAACTTTTCTATTTGATTTACTAAGATATTTTTTATTTGGGAAATTTTATTTAATCATTATATTTTTAAAATGAATAAAATTGAAAATTTACACTTCATTTTTATCGAGTTTAAAATTAAAAATATTACTTTGAGTAAAAGTTTACTTTTTATTAATTTTGGTTTTAATATGTTTTTTTTTTATTTATTACTATGCACTGGTCAGCGGTTGCAAAAAGAGAGAAATTGGAAAAGTTTAAAGCGTTTTTCTTAAGATTTTAAACTGCCATAAATTTGTTTATATTCTCTAAGTATCATGATCTTATAAACAATTATTAGTGTTTAGAAGAACCATTTTGATTAATATAAAATAATAAAAAAATAAATTGAAACTTTAAAAGATAAGAGATTGAAAATATAAATGTTACACTTAAATAAAAGCCTAGAGGTATAATTGAACTTAAAAAACAACTCATGAAATTTATGCGACAAAAGAGAGAGAGTTAGATTATAAAATATTAAACGCATAAAGAGTATGCATGCATTAGTTTCATTGTTTTATATTTAAGGGACATAAAATTATAATAATCATGCTTTGAGGAATAAAACTATATGAGAGTTGTAATCATAATTGAATATTTCACGATACCAAACATAAAAGGAGGAAAAAGAAAATATGAACTATAAACTTGCAAATTGCGTCGTATAATGTTGACTATCTTCAGTGCACCCGGCAAAGTTGTATTTGTTTTTGCCTTCTAGCTTTCTCTTTTTATTATTTTTATTTTTCTCTTGTGATGTTAAATCATTTTAAATTTCATAATTATTTATATAATTGATAGGAACATTCCATGTAAAGGTATTCCATATAATGATTATTAGATTATAAATATACTAATGTTTTTTTAAATTATTTTAGAGATATTAAAATAATTTCTCTCTCTCTTAATTTCATTAAAGACAAAAAGGGTATTTTGACAAATAAATTGAGTACATACGGCAGTGGAGACCAAACTTTTGAAAACACGTTAAAAACCTTTTATGATACATCTACGATGAATTTGAATATAACATTAAATAGGCGTGATAAAGGTGTTAGAAAATAAGAATACACATTTGGATATATATATATATATATATATATATATATATATATATATATATTGTATTCAGTATAGTGGTTAACTTGACCCATAACTCATGATCTATGGATTAGCTTTAACTCACTTTTGAACAAGTTCGTTTTTAGAACTTTTCCAATTGAGGGGTCAAAAAATATCAACCTCCAAAGTCCACTCTAAAGTGGTTTAACGTCAAGATTAAGGTGAATTTAGTTACAATACAAGACTTTAATTAATTTTTAAAAATAATACTTTCAGTTTGAGTTGTATATCGAGTCAGATTGTCTCAAGCTGAAGTCAACATGGACCAAAGGTTAAGATAGGCTGACATAGACTGAAGGTCGAAACAAGCCGTTTCGGATGACAATTTGAGGCGATCACTCTCGGACCGAGGGTGGAAACCTAGGCCAAAGGTCAAGAAGGGTAAAAAATCAAGACGGGTCGAATCGAATCGAAGGTCGAAAAAGGTCAATTCAAACCGAAGGTTGGGACAGTCTGACTAAGGCTAAAGGTCAAGACTAGTCGGTTCGAATCAATGGTCAAGATGAGTTAGCCCAAATCGAAGGTCAAGATGATCCAGCCCCGACTGATGGACAAGATCGGGTCAAAGGTCAACACAAGTCAACCAGTGTCTCGGGCGGTCTCGAGCCATAGGTGGAGATAGACCGACCTAGGTTAAAGCTCAAGATTGGCTGACCTGGACTGAAGGTCATGACAAGCCAATTAGGGATGATAGTCGAGACAAGATGATTATGGCCAAAGGTTGAGACAAGTTAGTTCAGGTTGAAGGTCGAGACTGGCCAACCTGGCTCATACCAAAGGTCAAGATGGGTGTGCTCAAGTCGAAGGTTATAATGGGCCGACCTAGGTTGAAGGTCAATACAAACCCTAACAAAAATTAGGTCGAGTTTGGTAGAGTTTGCTCCAATAGTAATTTGGTTGAGTCGCCCCCCTACTAAAATTCGGTTAAGTCAGTAGAGTCGACCTTAACCCTCATCAAAATTCAGTCGATTAAGCCTCAATTGAATTTTGACCGAGTCGACCCGATAGAAAATTGACTAAATTTTTCCGAGTCAACCTCGACCTCCTAGTCCATTGAGTTCGCCTCATCCAAAATTTGGTCGAGGTGGCCCTTGTCGAAGGCCGAATTCAACTAAGTTAGCCCCACCGTTAGAGAGGGGTGGGTCCAAGCCGAAGCTCGAGACGAGTCGAAGCTCAAGACTACCCAAATTGGTTGAATGGTTCAGACGGATCGGTCGGAGTCGAAGGTCGAGATAGTTGGCCTGGGTGGAAGGTCAAGACTGGTGCGACTCGGGTCGAAGATTGAGATTGGTCGGTTCGACTTAGGCCGAAGGTCAACACAGACTGACCATGGTTGAAGTTCGAGACAAATCGGCCTAGATCGAAGGTCGAGATTGACCGACTCAAATTGAAGGTCGACCCATGTTGGTTTGGGTAAATGTTAAGTCTAGGGATGTCAACGAGACGGGTAGTGTACATGTGGTAGCTCCTTCGTATCCTACCTGCTGGATAAATATATGCCCCGTACCCATACTCATACCGTGCGGGTATCCGTTATGCAGGTACTTGCATATTTTTTAATATCCATGGGTACCCGCGAGTATCTATAAAAGAAAATTTTAACAACATATTTTAACCATAAATTTAAATAAAAGTACAATGCATAACATTCATAAATTTCAAAAAAAGTGCAAATAACTCATTTAAATATTGTTGAATAGGAGTTTACAAAGAAATGATTTTTTTTAAACCAATTAATAAAAAATAACCCATTCAAAATCAATGTGTTAATGTTTTAATCATGTTTTTTTTTTAATTTAAATTAGAGTATAACGAATATGGTATCACGGAAACGGATACTATGATACTCGTAACCGTCCCATTAACATACGTGTATAAAAAATACATGTACCTGTTACCTGCGAGTATCTATTCACAATATTCATTTCCTACTTATTACAGGTATTATCCGCGAATACCTGTATGAATTTTTTTGACATCTCTAATTAAGAGATATTTAAACTAAAAGTCGAGATGGAATAATCTTAACAAAATGTCTAATACTATATTTTAAAAAGTTAATATTTGAACAAAAGACGTTTGGATAAATAAATTCAACATTTAGCTGAAAAAGCCTATACATTCAATCTCCCATTGATATTTCCATTTCAATATGTAAGAACCTATAAATTTATTATTTTATTTTATTTTAGTTTATAAAATAAAAAATTAATATATAGTTTAATATAACTTTGTTTATTTTTAATTTTTAAAATCTTTTTTTAGTGTAGATTCCATTACTTTTATTTATATATATATATATATATATATATATATATATATATATATATATATATATATATATATACTTAAATGAGTGAGGTTTGATAAGTTGGTCAAGGTGGTGCAGTGTAACAATTTATTTAAACTCGTTCTCATAAATTTATTTGGTTGGTTAAGATGGTTCATCCATCCTGCACTTCATATCTTAAAAAAGGGGAAAATTGATTGAGTGTTTAGAGTCAGAGCTTTTAATGTACATATGAACTCCTCCGTATTGGTGCAATCCGTTTTTCAAGAAAACTAAATCAAAATTTCAAAGAATATATAATTTCTCGGATATTGATGATTTGTTAGGCAATGGTCGAATTCATGTTCTTTTTAGGGATATCGGTCTTTTGCTAGGTAATGATCGAATTCAGATTCTTCTTAGAGATATCGACCATATGTTAGGAACTAGTTGAATTCAGATTCTTTTTGAAAATATATTGGTCCTCTACTAGACAATGGTCGAATCTAGTTCTCTTTTCGGGTAAGGACTTCGTACTTGTGAATGGTCGAATCCAAATTTTCTCTTTTGGATTGGGATCCTCTACATGTAACGGTCAAGTCTGTCTTTAAATCTCTTTTCTCTTACTTTTTCTATATCTCCTTTTGAAACTCAGACGAAATCAATGTTTTTATCTTTACTTATCCTTTACTTCAATAATATAAAAATGTTACATTTTCATATTATTTAGTAAAATATAAGTAAAGATGGACAACTGTCAACACCTAATTTCATCTGAATAAATTTATTTTTTGTCAAAAAATAAAGAATATAAAAAAAATTTAGTTAATGGTAAAAAAAATGAAATAATTTTCTTTAGATTTACAAACTTTAATTTTAACATAAATAAAAGGAAAATAAAATGAAGGAAGAGCCCATTTTTTTTAATTATCACACCCTTCTCTTCTCAAGAGTCCAAAAATTTTATACATATCTTCACATCTACTCATTGTTATTTACACTCCTCACATGACATGTCACCAAAAGATATTTTTAAATCTCTGTTTATAGAGAAGAGTATAATTTTAATTATAAAAATTAAAATCAATATCTTTGACACTGTTATGTTTTATTTGATTATAGTGATGTGTTGTTATCATGACCAATTTCTTTTTTATAGTTTTCATTATCAATAAGGTCATAATTACATTGGTATTTCAACGTGTGTAGTCTATCATATGAGAGGAGATAAAAAAAATTATACACTTCTCCTATTCTTTCCTATGTACACATACACATTTCCTTCTTTTTTTTTGAAAAAAAAAAAACTCTAAAAAGAGGTAAAAAAAAACAGAAACAGTAGACAGTAAAGGGAGAAAATGTTATTGTAATGTAGAGAGAGTTAGTCCCATTGTTTTTTCTATTCTCAATTTTTATTATATTTTGTTTTAATATTGTACGCGTTTTTGTTTTTTATATCTCATTGTCTTTTGTTTTAGGATATTATTTTTTACGGTTCATAAATATCTTATACTAAAAATCATAAAAATATATAACTTTTTAATTTCTTTTAGTATCTGTCTGGTCGCTCGAGTCGTGTAACATCCATTTTCAAATTTTTTTTTTCTAAAAAATATAAAAAATATATAAATAATTAAAAATAAAAAATAATTTTTTTTATTTATATTTAGTATTTGTTTAGTCGCTCATGTCACGTGATATCCACTTCTAAATAATTAAAAATATCTAAAAACGTATAAACGTTTTCAAAATTATAAAAAAAAAATTTAAATCAACAATTTTGTAAATGATTCGATTAGAACTAATCATTCCTATGTATGTATAGATTTAATATTCTTAATATTTAGCTTTATAACTTTTTTTTCTTTCTAATATTAGGCTTAACATGAAATCAATTCACAATTTCAATATATTTTACTTTCTATGTTAACAGAACCTTTATATATTTTATTTCTCATATTTAAATATTTGTATTATTTTTAATATTTTGATTTATTATTTATTTTTTCACATGAAAATGAATTTAAATATTTAATAACATAAACACTTTATTTATCAGATAATATTATTTATCAGATAATATAAAAGAAGTTATCTCATTTATTCTTTTATTCTTAATTTTTATTTTATTTGAAGAACTTATTTTGTTTCGAATCATTTGAATAATATATTCTACTAAGAAAAAGAGAGTTTATCTTTCTCCAACAATGAAAGTTAAAAATACAGTATTGCAGATTTGAAGTACAATTAGCTAATATCCTCAAAAGACCTTGAAAAGTTGAAAGGTTTAGAAATGTAAACAAGTTAATTGGTGTTATTAATGTAAACACGACTTTGACTTAAGAAGAAGAAGGGTTAGAGATCTAGTTTTCTGTTGTTTTTAGTTCCGCTTTATGTGTTCTGTTTTTCAGTACCTGCTATATTTATGTGTTAGAGATTTAGTTCCGCTTTATTTATGTGTTCTCTATTGGCATCAACTTTTCTATTGTGATAAGAAAGATTTGGACATGGATAATTTTTCTTTGACAAACACCGAGTGGACAGACACGTCTTTGAAAGATGCACACAATCTGGACAAGAAAAATTATTGTTGTGCACTTATTTTTTTGTTAGAGAAAGAACAAATTGAAAAATAACGTAATAAATGACATGAACATTTCTCCATCAGCAAAAACTGTTGAAAAACCAACGAATTCTATATATTCTCCCTTCATCAAACCTCTTAGCTCAGAAACACTATAGAATCACATGCTCTTAGTCACAAACACAACAAACAATCTCTCTTCTTCAGACATGCAAAGCTTTGATTTTACTATTGCTTTCCTCGTAATTGCATTTGCAGGCCATTCATCATTTGGCTGCATTGAAGAAGAGAGACAAGCACTTCTCATTATCAAAGAAAGCTTCAGAGATCCATCATCAAGGCTTTCCTCTTGGAAAGGAAGTGATTGTTGCCAATGGAAAGGTGTAGGTTGCAGCAATATTTCAGGACATGTTGTGGAGCTTGATCTTAGGAACCCTTGTTCTCCACCGTTGTACCAAAGATATCCTCCACAAAATTGTCCCTTTTATGAAAACGTGCTTGAAGCTCAACATGTTCATCCTTCAATATTTCAGCTTAAATATCTAACCCTTTTAGACTTGAGTGGAAACAGATTTTCTAATACTTCCATCCCAATCTTCATTCAATCTTTGGAGCATCTCCAAACCCTTTCTCTCGCTGACTCTCTATTTTCTGGGAGGATCCCACATGTTCTTGGGAACCTCACAAAATTGAACTATCTTGATCTTAGTCTCAATTTTCTTCTCTATGTCGATGACTCTCACTGGATTTCCAAACTTTCGTCACTCCAGTATCTTTACCTGAGTCAGGTGAATCTTGGTAAGGCACAAAATTTGTTGCAGGTGCTCAGCATGCTTCCTTCTTTGTCCGAAATAGAGTTGGCGAAGTGCAGACTGAATGAGTTGTTCCCTCATCAACTCGTTATTAGAGCCACAAATTTTTCCAGAGCACAGGTCTTAAATCTTGCTGAAAATGAACTTGAAGATCATATGCTGGATGTTTTTCAGAACCTGACTTCTGTTACATACATGGACCTTTCTGACAACTACTTAACCTCCACTCCATTATGGTTGAGTAGCTGTACCAAACTTAGCACGCTATTGCTTAAAAATAATGCTTTCAATGGCTCATTTCCTCCTTTGCAAGATATGAGCTCTTTGACCGAGCTTCATCTTTCAGATAACAATTTTGATTCTGTTCCATCGTGGTTAGCCAGGTTGAAGGGTCTTAAAGTCCTGAATCTTCAACGAAATAATCTAAGTCATATTCAGGGATCTCTAGCATCTATTCTTGGAAACTGTTGTGACCTGAAGGAATTGTACATGTCAGGCAACAAGATTCAAGGAGATGCACTTGGAGACAGTATACCATCCGGATGCATCAGCTATGACTTAGAGCGATTGTATATGAAGAACAATGAACTTGATCGTTTCCCAGAATGGTTGAGTCTGTTTGTGAACCTACAATATCTTGATCTTTCTGAAAACAACATCATTGGTTCGATTCCTCGTGATATTGGTCAACTCAAAAAGTTGGTAACACTTTATATTCAAAGCAATAGGTTAAGTGGAAACATTCCATATAGTCTTGGTCAACTTCAAAACCTACGAAACTTAGACGTCAACCAAAATTATCTAGAGGGTGTGATTGCTGACATAAGATTGCCTAAGAGCCTTGTTTACTTGAACCTCACCAATAACCATATAACTGGGTCACTTCCCCAAGATATTGATCATAGGTTGCCAAATCTTACTCACTTGCTTCTTGGAAACAACCTTATAAGTGGTTCCATTCCTAACTCACTCTGCAAACTAGATTTGTACCACCTTGAGCTTTCAGAAAACATGCTATCAGGTCAAATTCCTAACTGTTGGACTGCTAGTCAAAAACAATTCACTGCTATGAATTTGGCATCCAACATATTATCAGGTGTTATTCCAAGCTCTTTTGGTAACCTACTCGGGTTGAAATGGTTTCACTTGAACAATAACACTCTTCATGGGAGTTTTCCGTCATCTTTGAGAAATTTGAAGAATCTTTTAATATTAGATATAGGAGAGAATCTTATGTCTGGGATCTTGCCTTCATGGATTGGAAACACTTTCTCCTCCTTGCAGATTCTTATACTAAGACAAAACAAGTTTAGTGGAACAATTCCTTCAGAACTATGCCAACTTTCTGCACTACAAATCATGGACCTCTCGAACAACAACTTGACGGGCTCGATCCCTCACTGTGTTGGAAATCTCACAGGAATGATTTTAGGAAAGAATTCTGTCACCCAATCGAGTAAGAACTTGACAGAGAAGTTGAAGGTTGAAAATAATGAATGGTATGAACAAGAGGTGAGACAGGTTGTGAAAGGAAGAGAACTTCAGTATACCAAAATTGTAAAACTGTTGTTCAACATGGACTTGTCAAACAACAATTTGAGTGGATCAATTCCTGAAGGAATAACATTGCTTTCTGCGTTACATGGCCTAAATCTATCACACAATCATCTTTCAGGACAAATCCCCAAAAGAATAGGGGACATGAAATCTCTAGAATCTCTTGACCTTTCTCATGACCAGCTTTCAGGAACAATTTCAGATAGCATATCTCGTTTAACTTCGCTGAGCCACTTAAATATGTCCTACAACAACCTCTCGGGACCGATTCCCAAAGGAACTCAATTGTCAACCCTAGATGATGATTTTATTTATGCTGGCAACCCTTTTCTCTGTGGAGCTCCATTGCCAAATGAGTGTTTTGTTGATGATTCCCAACATGACCATGAAGATGAAGATGACAATGAGGATAAACTGGAGGAAATCTGGTTTTACTTTGTCATAGCAATTGGCTATGCTATTGGATTTTTGGCTGTCATTGCAAGCTTATTCATGAGTACCAGTTTGAGACATGCACACAGCCAATGCATTGATGAGATGCTGAGAATAATAAAGTCCTTATAGTGCAGTTGGCAAGGTTTGAGATAAATATGTATAGGAAAACCTTTTTTTGGAGTCAGTTTTTATTCCTTTTGTGTCTGTTTAATGCCTTTGGATATCTTAAGTTTATTTTTGCTTCCTCGTTTGTAAAAGCACAATAATTTGAGATGTAGAATTTTCACTTTTATTATTCTATTCAAGTGCTAATAAACAAAAAAAAAAATATTCTATTCAACTTATCAAGAGATTCATGACGATAATTATCATGTATTTCTTGACAATGGTTGTATAATTAGCATATTGAATAAATAATTAATCTACTATTACAACACAATTGCGACGAGATGGCGAACAAAAAATAAAATAAAATAAATAATGGATTTAAGATAAAATAAAATTTTAGGATTCACTACTATAATTTCATCTGAAAATTATAGAAAACCATAAAAATAAAACATAAGGTCTGTAATACCGGATTTTGAGTCCGGAAGTCTATACGCACAGAGAAGGTGTACCTTTAAGTGTCCACCCAAAGGCGATACCCTTTAACTAAATATGCAAAACTAATGTGGATACTAAAATGCTTAAATTTCCCCGAAAAGAATAAAGATGAATGAACAAAAAATATTTTTTAGTTTATTGGGTTCGACAAGGATAAATCCTTGTTCATAGGTATTCTCATTAAAAATAAGAAATCAAAAGTTATGTAATTCTTTGAGAAATGTTAGTTTGAAAGTATTGATGTTTTTAATTTTTGAACATTTTATATTTATATTTTTATATTTTTGGGAAAGGAAGGGTATCGAGTACTAGGACAACACAAACGATTACATGAGTACTCACTTTTGAAGAATAAATTTTAATTATCATTTTTAAAAAGGAAATGTATTTTGAAATTATTTTAAAACGAGAAGGTATTAAGTAATAGGATGAAGCGAGCGGTTACACGAGTACTATACCTTAAAAAAAAAGACAAATTTTTTTTTTTTTTAGAAGAGACAGAATATCAAATACTAGGACGACTCGTCAGACAATTGGTTTCATACATGAACATTGGAGTCCATTGTGGAACCGAATTATATCTGTGAAGGAAAAGCTATATGGTGTCAACATGAAATATGATGATAAATATAAGAGAAGTTGGAAATTCCTCTACTAATATGGTCATTGTAATGGAAGTGCAAAAGGACTTTATTACCATCTCGACCTTGAAGTTCTTATCCTTTAGTTCTCGCTCTTGGAGTTTTCATCATTTACATCTTGATTTAAAGTTCTCATCATTATCATCTTGATATTGAAGTTCTTTGTTTTTTAAAGGTTTAATTAATCCCAAGGTACCCAGTTTGGTACTAGAGTGTCAAATTGGTACCCGCTTTTAAAAAAATATCAATTGCGTACCCAAATACGTTTAAGTGCATCAATTGGGTCCATACCGTTAAATTGTGAGAAACGGCGTTAAAAATGAGATGATGTGGCATTTGTGAACGGATACGTGTCAATTTAAAGAGTAGTTGTGGCTGAAAAAATAATTGTACAGTGACGTGGTGTGGTATATTTAAAAATCAGATTGTGTTGTGCCCTAATTGTAGAATTGGGTTTTCGCTATCATTGTGGTGGGGTTCTTCCTCTGCAGTTC